>JABNAD010000006.1_pt3 | contig 246583 bp, 268 predicted proteins | sample 7240381 | NCBI WGS metagenome assembly JABNAD01 (sample SAMN11332834, study PRJNA596920) | anaerobic digester metagenome | biome: digested sludge; isolation source: digested sewage sludge-derived enrichment culture grown on H2/CO2 | place: Germany: Goettingen | reverse complement strand
ATGACCGGGTGGCCGACCGACCAGGTCTACATGGAGCTCAAGAACCAGCTCGAGAGCAGCGGCGGGGTCATGGTCATCATCCTCGACGAGATCGACAAACTCGTCAAAAAGAGCGGCGACGACACCCTCTACAACCTCACCCGGATCAACTCCGACCTGAAGTTCGCGAAGGTCAGCATCATCGGGATCTCAAACGACCTCCGGTTCACCGATTTCCTGGACCCCCGGGTCCTCTCCTCGCTCTCCGAAGAGGAGATCGTCTTCCCCCCCTACAACGCCCCGCAGCTCTGCGACATCCTCCAGCAGAGGGCGGAGATGGCGTTCGTCGAGGGCGCGCTCGACGAGACGGTCATCCCCCTCTGTGCCGCGCTCGCGGCACAGGAGCACGGCGACGCCCGGCGGGCGCTCGACCTGCTCCGGGTCTCGGGCGAACTCGCGGACCGCGAGAACGCCTCGGGCGTGGCCGAGAAGCATGTCCGGATGGCCCAGGAGAAGATCGAGACCGACAGCATGGTGGAGTGCATCTCCACCCTTCCGACCCAGAGCAAGGCGGTCCTCTACGCGATGCTGATCCTCGAGCAGATGGGTAAGAGGATCTTCACGAGCGGCGAGGTCACGGTGGTCTACCGTGAGATCGCCCGGATCATCGACCTCGACGTCCTGACGCACCGCCGGATCACCGACCTCATCTCCGAACTCAACATGCTCGGCGTCATCAACACCCGGGTCATCTCGCGGGGCCGCTACGGCCGGACGAAGGAGATGTGGTTCGACGCAACGACGAGCAAGATCGAGGAGGTCGTCACGCGCGATCCGAGGCTCGACGACGCGAGGCTCAAGAAACTCGACATCAACCGACTGAGAGCAATGTTCAGGTGAAGTTATGGACGAAAAGGATCGTATCCTCCTCCATCTCCTGGAGGAGAACTGCCGCACCCCGACAGAAGAACTTGCGGTGCTGGCCGAGATGAGCGAAGAGGACGTAAGAGACCGAATCGGCCGGCTGGAAACTTCAGGCGCCATCCGTCGCTACGGGGCGGTCGTCGACTGGGAGGGGGCCGGCGACGGAAACGTCGTCGCGGTGCTCGAACTCAAAGTCTCGCCCGAGCGGGACTTCGGCTACGACCGGATCGCCGAGCGGATCACCCGGTTCCCGCAGGTCCGGTCGCTCCGCCTGATGACCGGCGCGTACGACCTTCAGCTCCTGGTCACCGGGCCGAGCATGCACGAGATCGCGCGGTTCGTCTCCGAACAGATCGCCCCGATGGACAGGATCCGGGAGACGGCGACGCACATCATCATGAAGACCTACAAGGAGAACGGCACCACCTTCGCCGAGCGCGAAGAGGTCGAGCGGCTCCCCTACTCGTTCTGAGGTGAGACGTTTGAGGGATTTCGTCTCGAAACGGGCCCGCGCCATACCACCCTCGGGTATCCGGAAGTTCTTCGATCTCGCCCAGACGATGGAAGATGTCATATCCCTGGGCGTCGGGGAACCGGACTTCGTGACTCCCTGGTGCGTCTGCGAGGCGTCCATCTACTCCATCGAGCAGGGATCGACCGCCTACACCTCGAACAAGGGGACGCCGCAGCTCCGGGACGCCATCAGCCGCTACCTCGATACCCGGTTCTCCACCCGGTACGATCCCGAGGCGGAGATCATCGTCACCTGCGGCGTCTCGGAGGCGGCTGATATCGCCATCCGGGCCGTCGCCGACCCCGGTGACGATATCCTGGTCGCCGAACCCTGCTACGTCTCCTACAGCCCCTGTGTCTCCCTTGCCGGAGGAACCCCGGTGCCCGTCCTCTGCCGGGCGGAGGACGAGTTCCGGCTGACGGGCGACGCGCTTGCGGAGAGCATCACCCCGCGGACGAAGGCGCTGATTGCAAACTTCCCGAACAACCCCACCGGCGGGGTGATGGAGGAGGCGGACTGGCACGCGATCGCCGATCTCCTCGTCGACCATGACCTCCTCCTCATCAGCGACGAGGTCTACGCCGAGCTCACCTACGACGGCGACCACTTCTCCCCGGCAAGGATCCCGGAACTTCGCGACCGGACGATCACCTTGAACGGGTTCTCGAAGGCCTTTGCCATGACCGGGTGGCGGATCGGCTACCTCTGCGCCCCGCCCGAGATCACCGCGGCGGCGTTGAAGATTCACCAGTACGTCGCGCTCTGCGCTCCCGTCATGGGGCAGATCGCGGCATACGAGGCACTCCGAAACGGGGAGGCCGAGAAGGATGCGATGGTCAGGGAGTACCGTCTCCGGCGCAACCTCTTCGTCGACGGGCTGAACAAGCTCGGTCTTGCCTGCCACGTCCCGAAGGGTGCGTTCTATGCCTTCCCGTCGGTGGAGAGCACCGGGATGACCGATGTCGAGTTCGCGGAGGGGCTCCTCCGGGAGCAGCACGTCGCGGTGGTTCCGGGGAGCGCTCTCGGCCCCTCCGGCGCCGGGCACGTGCGGTGCGCCTACGCCGTCTCGCGCGACGATCTCAAGGAGGCGCTCTCCCGGATGGGAGCCTTCCTGGAATCGTTAAAATAAAAATACCTCCATAAATATCTTCAAACGGAAATCGAAACTCTTTTATGAGAGATCCCTGCCCGGGCAACCGATAGTTTGGTGTCCGACAGAGGAATGACGGGTGGAGAACCCCATTACTTCCACTGGAGATGTGGATTTATTCGGGGATTTTGGCCGGTCGGGATCGCGTCGCGCCTGTATCGGTCATACATACTCTATCCTCAAAACCCTGACCGGATCTTCGGGTTCACACCCGTGCTCCGGTGGAACGATCTGGCTACAGATCGGCATCCCGCTCCGGAGGAAAAACCCGGTGTGTCAGCCGGTAATGCTTCTAGGACGGAAATTCCACTGGAAACAAAGGGGTCAAGATCCCGACGGTGATCGTACCGGGGGTGACCCGCAGGAGTCCGGGTTGATCTACACCTTCCGCTGTCGCCGGAAATAGCAGGATAGGCGAATATCGGGGTGCGGCGCCCTGCCCGGCCGGGATGTCTCCTGCGCCTCTTCCCGGGCGCGGAACGGTGGAGCGGGGGATGCAGGTGTTGCTGAAACCCGGTTGCCTTTATACGGGGTGGCCGTTCTCCCGGTATCACATTGTAACGTTTATCAGGATGTATCGCTCCATCCTACTTGATAGAACAATGAGTTGTACTATTATCGTCGGCGGGTTCTTTGGTGACGAGGGAAAAGGAAAGATCGTGGCCCATATCGCTCACCAGGACAGACCATCCATCATCTCCCGGGGCGGCGTCGGCCCGAACGCTGGGCATACCGTCCTCATTGGAGAGAAGGAATACGGGGTTCGGATGGTTCCCTCAGGGTTCGTCTACCCGGAAGCGCGCCTCATGATCGGGAGCGGCGTGCTCGTCGATCCTCGTGTCTTTCTGCGGGAAGTCGACCTGGTCGGCGTCCGGGACAGGATCTTTGTTGATGGACGGTGCGGTGTCATCGAAGAGGATCACATCGCGCGGGACAAGGGAAGCGATCACCTCAGCAAGAAGATCGGGAGCACCGGAACCGGGTGCGGCCCGGCAAACGCGGATCGTGTTCTCCGGACGTCGCGGCAGGCGAAGGACGTCCCGGAGCTCGCGGGTTTCATCACCGACGTGGCCGAGGACGTCAACTCTGCTCTCGATAACGACGAGGTGGTTCTCCTCGAAGGAACCCAGGGTTTCGGGATCTCGCTCTACTTCGGAACCTACCCGTTCGTGACGAGCAAGGATACCTCCGCCTCGCAGATCGCCGCCGACAACGGCGTCGGTCCGACCAGGGTCGACGACGTCATCGTCGTCTTCAAGGCCTACCCGACCCGGGTCGGCGAAGGCCCCTTCTCCACCGAGATGTCGTCGGCGCGGTCGCACGAGCTCGGGATCGAGGAGTTCGGCACCGTCACCCATCGCCAGCGCCGCATCGGCACCTGGGACGGGAAGATGGCGCGCTACTCGGCGATGATCAACGGCTGCACCCAGGCGGCGATCACCGGTATCGACCGGATCGACCCGGCCTGTTTCGGCGCGACGGAGTACGATCAGCTGACGAAGGCGGCACGGGACTTCATCGCGCAGGCCGAAAAAGACATCGGCAAACCCGTCACCCTGATCTCGACGGGTCCCGAGATGTCCCAGATCATCGATCTTCGGAGCGAACTATGAGAAAGAACCTGATGGAGATACTCTGCTGTCCGGTCTGCAAGGGGGAACTCGAACTGACCGTGACCGAAGAGAGCGGTGAGGAGGTGCTGGAGGGGACTCTCCGGTGCGCGGCGTGCAGCGTCGACTACCCCATCAGCGAGGGCATCCCGAACCTCCTCCCGGAGACCGCCTGCGAGGACTGATTGTGCCGATGACGGAGATCCAGCTCAACCGCCGGGGGATCAACTCCATCGAGGTTCCTGCCGAGGTAGAGGCAACGCCGGGGAGCGACCTCGTTCTCCGGATCGTCAACCACGGATCGCCGTTGCATATCACCCTCGCCTCCTCGAACTCCTCAGCCTTCACCAGCTTCTTCCATGAGAACCTCTACGTGAACGGGCCCGAGGAGTTCGCCATCCCCATCCGGGGTAACGTCTACCCCGGCACCTTCAATATCGAGGTCATCGCCGGATACGGCGCTAGAAAGGCGGAGTTCCGGGTCGTCGTCAGGGAGCGGGCGGCACCGGAGCCCGAACCCGTCGAGATTCCGGCAACTCCCGCCGTTCCGGCGAGATCGCTACGGTGGCGGTCGTCCGCCCCGACTCTTCTCCTCACCGCCGCCGCCCTGGTGCTCTACGGTCTGTGGCTGGTCTACCGGGTGGATCTCTTGAACGCCGCGTCGTTCGCGGCGCTCCTCCTCGGGGTCATCCTCGCATGGCTGCGGCAGCGGTCGTAGTCGCCGCGTCGCTGCTGGTGGATCGGCTGATCGGCGACCCGCACTCACGCTACCACCCGGTGGCGCTCCTCGGCCGGTTCATCGGGTGGTGGGGGGTTCCGGCCCGCTACCCGGCCCGCATCCAGCGGGTTGCCGGGGTTGCGGGAGCCGTCCTGACCGTCGCGCTCTTTGCCGCACCCTTCGCGCTCGTCGAGCTCGCCGCACCCTGGTATCTCTACCTCCTCCTCGCGCCCCTCCTCTTGAAGTCCTGTCTTGCCTGGCGGGCGCTTGAGGAGCATGCCGCGGCCGTGGTTCAGGCGCTCGGGGAGGGGGGAGTCGATGCGGGGCGCGCCCGGGTCGGGATGATGGTGAGCCGGGATACGGCGCGCCTCGATCCCGAGCACGTCCTCTCGGCCGCGTACGAATCGATGACCGAGAACCTGGTGGACAGCATCGTCTCTCCGCTCTTCTACTTCGGGCTCTTCGGGCTCGCCGGGGCTGCAGCCTTCCGGGCGGTCAATACCCTGGACGCCATGCTCGGCTACCGCGACGAGCGGGCCCGGATCGGATGGTTCTCGGCCCGCGCAGACGATGTTGCAAACTTCATCCCGGCGCGGCTGACCGGCCTCATCCTTCTCGCCTACTTCGCGGCGAAGGGCCGGTTCGCCCCGGCCTGGACGGCGCTCCGGCGCGATGCGAAGAAACGCCCCGGATTCAACGGGGGGATCCCGATGGCCGTCATCGCCGGCGGCGTCGGTATCCGGCTCGAGAAGCCCGGTGCCTACACCCTCGGGGACGCGGAACGGACGCTCGCGGAAGGGGGCGCCGGGATCGTCTCTGCGGTTCGGGCGGCGACGATCATCTTTGTGATCTTCGAGATCGCCGCACTATTTTTATTGGGGTCAGTGAGCTATACATAAGAGTAATGAAACTCGAGGAACTGAGATTTGGCACCGAGCTGATCAAGCGCGGCTTTGCGTCGATGCAGAAGGGCGGCGTCATCATGGACGTCGTCAACGCAGAGCAGGCCGAGCTCGCCGAAGAGGCCGGTGCCGTCGCCGTCATGGCGCTTGAGAGAGTCCCTGCCGATATCAGAGCGGCCGGTGGCGTGGCCCGCATGGCCGACCCGCAGAAGATCGTCGAGATCATCGATGCGGTATCCATCCCGGTGATGGGGAAGGCCAGGATCGGCCACTTCGTCGAGGCGCAGATCCTGGAAGCTCTCGGCGTGGACATGGTCGATGAGAGCGAGGTGCTGACCCCGGCCGACGAGCAGTTCCACATCGATAAGACCGGGTTTGGCGTCCCGTTCGTCTGCGGCGCCCGGAACCTCGGGGAGGCGCTGCGCCGTATCAACGAGGGAGCGGCGATGATCCGGACGAAGGGCGAGGCCGGAACCGGCAACGTCGTGGAGGCCGTCCGCCATATGCGGGCGATCATGGGCGGGATCCGGGCTCTCTCCGGCCTCTCCAGTCAGGAACTCGTCGACTGCGCCCGCGATATCGAGGCGCCCGTGGAACTCGTCATCGAGTGCGCAGAGCGCGGCCGCCTCCCCGTGGTGAACTTCTCCGCGGGCGGGATCGCGACGCCCGCCGACGCGGCGCTGATGATGCAGCTCGGCGCCGATGGGGTCTTCGTCGGGTCGGGCATCTTCAAGTCCACGAACCCCGAGGCGACCGCCCGGGCGATCGTGGAGGCGGTCAACCACTACGACGACGCAAAGGTCATCGCCGAAGTGAGCAAGGGTCTTGGAGAGGCGATGAAGGGCCTCGACGTCCATCTCCTCCGCGAAGACGAGGTGTTGCAGAACCGTGGGCGTTAAGGTCGGTGTTCTCGCGCTCCAGGGCGACGTCGCCGAGCATATCGCGGCGTTCCGGGAGGCTCTCGCGGAGAGGCCGGGCTCATCGGTCACGGCGGTCAGAAGGGCCGCGGATCTCGCGGGGCTCGATGCGCTCGCGATACCGGGCGGGGAGTCCACCACCATCTCCCGGTTGATCGAGAAGAACGGGCTCTATGAGCCGCTCGTGGGGTTCGAGGGCGGGATATTCGCCACCTGCGCGGGGATGGTTCTCATCTCGGATCGGGTGGACGATCCCAGGATCCGGACGCTCTCCCTCATCCCGATGCACGTGGCGAGGAACGCCTTCGGGCGGCAGGTCGACTCCCGCGAGACGATGCTCGAGGTTGCCGGGCTTGCCGAACCTTTTCGCGCGGTCTTCATCCGGGCGCCGGTGGCGACGGATGCCGGGGATGGCGTCGAGGTGCTTGCCCGCATCCCGGAGGGGATTGTCGCCGTCAGGAGCGGCCGGCACATGGCGTTCGCCTTCCACCCGGAGCTCGGCGGGGATCTCCGCCTGCACCGGATATTTTTAGAGGGGCTCGGGGTATAGGCCCCGGCATCCACCTATCTTTCAACTTCCATCGTCATCCACGATCTGTTGCGCCCACGCTTCACCTTCGGTCGTCAGGCGGTAGATGATCCAGTTCCCCTGTGCCTCGCCGGTGATCAGGTTCGCTTTCTTCAGGACACCGAGGTGGTAGGAGAGTTTCGAGTCTGCAATGCCGAGCACCGCCTTGACGATGCAGACGCAGAGCGGCTGCACGGAGAGCATCATGAGAATCTTGAGACGAAGCGGATCACCGAGCGCGCGGTGGACGCCGCTCTCCCGCTCAAGCACCGCATCGTCCGGCAACTGATCTACGAGCCCTGCAATCCCGCCACACTGACAGAGCGACTCTTCGACTCCGGGAGGGAGGGGCAGAGATGTCTCCTGATACTCTTCGCCTCCTGCCATCCGACCATCACACCCTTCTTTTGAGATAATGGGGGACGAAAGTACCTATAACCTTTCGCTGCTACCGCGCGAGGTACGAGCTAGCCATTCGACAGCTGAGGAGAAAAGAGCATGGACGTCATAACCGCCGATTTGCTCGTCTGTTCTCACGGTTCGGGGCCTGCTTCCGGTCGCCACCGGTACGGGCTCCCCGCCCCTGCCCGGTCGGAGAACCTCACTGACGCTGTTGTGAATCCCGCCCCCGTCAGCCGATCGCCGCCGGCGAGGAGAGTATCCGTGAGATCTATCCGGCGAGCCTGAAGGGGTTCTACTGCAAGCCCGCCGGTTGACCCCTCGGTTCAACTCTTTTTGAAACCAGAACATTTATCGGGTGGCGTCACTACACTATTTCAAATAATGTTGAAACGATGAGGCGTAACACCATGACGGACGACACCAGCAAAAATCGGAAGGAAGGCATCGCCGGACGGATCAAGAACCTTTTTGCACCGGAGAGCGACTGCGGCTGCGGCGGCGGCTGCTGCGGCAACGTGAAGATTGTGCCGAAGAAGACGGACGAGAAGAAGGAGTGACCGGACGCGCAGCATGGCAGGCGGATGGGTCGAGGAAGCCCGTGCCCCGACGGCGTACGAACCTCAGGAGAGGGAACGGGGCAGGTGAGTGAACGGCCATGGATGCCGCTTCGAACCTGATCACCGCCGGAGAGTTCTTCGTCGTCATTGCCGGGGAACTGATCCTGCTCTTTGTCGGGATCACCTTCCTGGTCGGGCTGCTGCAGGCCTACATCCCGGAAGAGCGGATCCGAAGCGTGCTTGCCGGGAGGCGGCAGGGTGTCGGGAATGTCCTTTCTGCCGGGTTCGGAGCGTTCACCCCGTTCTGCTCCTGCTCGACGATCCCGATCCTGCTCGGCCTCCTCGACATCGGGGTCCCGTTCGGCGTCTGCATGTCGTTCCTGCTCGCCTCCCCGCTCCTGAACCCGGTGATCCTCGCCCTTCTCGTGGCGCTCGTCGGGATCGTCCCGACCGCCATCTACGCCGCCCTTACCTTCACGGCCGCGGTCGTCATAGGCTGGCTCCTCGGACGGCTCGGCTACGCCCGCTACGTGAAAGACGTCATGGTCGAAAGCCGGCCGGAACCGTGCGGCTGCAACAGCAGCCACGGGACGCGGATTCGCGGTGCGTTCTCCTTCGCCGTCCGTCTCTTCCGGCAGGTCTTCCCCTACCTCATCCTCGGAGCGGGGATCGGGGCGTTCATCTACGGGTTCATCCCCGGAGACCTGATCGTCTCTCTCGCGGGGCCGGACAACCCCCTCGCCATCCCGGTCGCGGCGGTCATCGGCATCCCGATGTACATCCGGGCGGAGACGCTCATTCCCGTGAGCGCCGTCCTCCTCGAGAAGGGGATGGGCATCGGCGCCGTGATGGCACTGATCATCGGCGGTGCAGGAGCGAGCATCCCGGAGGTGACGCTGCTCGCCGCGATCTTCGAGCGGAGACTGGTCGCCGCGTTCGTCGCGGTCATCCTCGGCGTCGCCGTCCTCGCCGGCGCGGCCTTCCAGGTCCTCGCCGTCATCTGAGCTGCAGATTGAGGGAACGATAAGAGAACACCAGAGTACAACAAAAGGGAACAGACCATGATCGAGATACTCATCGGCGCTCTTGCGTCGGGGCTCGCGGCAGTGCTCGACTACCTCTCGGCGCACGTCCTCACCTGCCTGGTCCCGGCGTTCTTCATCGCCGGCGCCATCGCGGCTTTCGTCAAGAAGGATGCGATCCTGAAGTACTTCAGCCCGGACGCACCCAGGCACATCTCTTACGGGATCGCATCGGTCTCGGGGACGGTTCTTGCCGTCTGCAGCTGCACCATCCTCCCGATATTCGCCGGGATCCTCAAGAAAGGGAGCGGGATCGGTCCGGCAACGACGTTCCTCTTTGCCGGCCCCGCCATCAACATCCTCGCGATCATCTACACCGCATGGGTGCTCGGCTTCGACCTGGGTATTGCCCGGGCAGTCTCGGCGGTTCTGCTCGCCATCGTCATCGGGCTTGCCATGGCGCTGATCTTCCGGTCGACGGACGTCGAGACCCTGAAGCGGAAGGCGATGGCGCCGAGCGTCGCCGGGGCGTGCGAGGAGGAGAAGCCGCGCTGGGTCACGCCGGCGTTCTTCGCCCTCCTCGTCGGGGTGCTGGTCTTCGGGGCCTCGCCGCTCGACTGGACGCTCCGGCTCTCGATCGTCTACATCCTCACCCTCGCGATCGCCATCCTGCTCATCTACTACTTCGACCGGGACGAGGTGACCGACTGGGGGATGGAGACCTGGGATCTCACGAAGAAGATCTTTCCGATCCTGATCGCCGGGACCTTCCTCGTCGGGATCATCGCCTTCTTCCTCCCGCCCGAGACCTTCCAGCCCTACTTCGGGAACAACTCGCTCGGCGCGAACTTCCTTGCGGCCGTTGTCGGGATGATCCTCTACATGCCGACGCTGCTTGAAGTCCCGATCATCGGCACGACGTTCGGCTACACCAGCGGGCACATGGCCGCAGGGCCGGCGCTCGCCCTCCTGCTCGCGGGCCCGACGATCAGCCTCCCCTCCGTCCTCGTCATCTCCCGGATCGTCGGGGCGAAGAAGACGGCAGCCTACGTGGGGCTGGTGGTCGTCTTCGCGACCATCGCCGGGTTCCTGTACGGGAACGGGATGCTGCTTATCTAGGAGAGGACCCATGGAGACAGAGAAGCGAGAAAAACCCTGCTGCGCTGCCGAAGCCCTGCGCCGCGTCCGCCGGATCGAGGTCGGCGGGGTCGTCGTCGGGCTCGCGATGCTCGACGATATCCTGGCCGATACGGTTGCCCGTAACCTCTCCGGCGAGACCGCCATCGGCGACGAACTCATCAAACAGGTGAAGATCTACAACTACATCCCGAAGGGGGCCGAACCGCTCTACCGGGCGGCGCTCCTCTGTGAGTACCAGAACGAGGTGAAGAAACAATGAAGATTGAAGTGCTCGGAACCGGCTGCGCCAAGTGCAAGCGGCTTGCAAAGAACGTTGAAGCGGCAATCAAGGACCTCGGCATCGAGGCCGAACTCGTCAAGGTCGACGACATCACCGAGATCATGGACCGCGGCGTGATGCTGACCCCCGCCCTCGCCGTCGACGGCGAACTGAAGGTCTCCGGCCGGGTGGCGGACGTCAAAGAGATCAAGGAGATCCTGCAGGGGTGAGACCCCTTTTTCCCCTGCAGTGGAGTCTGAGAGATGGTGCTGGTTGAAATCTTCGGAACCGGCTGCGCCAGGTGCAAGCGGATGAACCGGAACGTCGAGATCGCGGTCGGGGAGCTCGAGATCGATGCGGAGATCCGCAAGATCGAGAGCCTCGATGCGATGATCGAGCGGGGCGTGATGCTGACGCCGGCGCTCTACGTCGACGGCGAGGCCAAGGTCGTCGGCCACGTCCCCTGCGTCGAGGATATCAAACAGATATTGCTTGGAGAGAAGTGAGATGACGGAACAGAACACACCCCGGTGCGCCTGTGAATCCGGGATAGAGCCGGAAGGCGGAACGAAACGGATCATCTTCGCCTGCGCCGGCGCATCGAAGGCCGGACAGCTCACAAACGAGGCCGCTGTCCGGTTGACGAAGGAAGGATACGGGAAGATCGCCTGCACGGCCTCCCTCGCCGTCTCTACACCCTCGATCACGAAGAAGGTCGAGGCGGCGGACGAGGTGGTCGTCATCGACGGCTGCCCGGTCGGCTGCGCCCGCCAGATCGCTGAGAAGGCAGGCATCACGCCCGACCAGGAGATCGTGGTCACGGACCTCGGGATCGAGAAAGGCGGGGGCCTCGACCTCTCCGAAGAGGACGTCGAGACGGTCGTCTCCGCCGCCTGGGAGGGCAAAGGGAGAACGGAGGAGGAGAAGGGGCGCAGGCCGTCCGGTGGATGCGGCTGTGGTTGCGGGGGCTCGATGGATACTCTCGTCATCGAATGGCGGCATATCGGAAGAGACATCGAGAACACCTGCGAGCGGTGCGGCGCGACCGGGCGGGCGGTGATGGACGTCGTCGAGCAGATCCGCCCCATCCTCGAGGAAGAAGGCATCGCGGTCCGGGTTGTCGAGACGGTTCTCGAGAACGAGGCGATAACGGAGTCGAACAGCATCCTCTTCAACGGCGTGGCGCTCGAGATCCTCATCGAAGGCATGGAGGTTACCAGCACGCCCTGTGCCTCCTGCTCCTGCATCACCGGGCAGGACGACGTCGAGTGTCGTGCGGTCGAGTATAACGGCGAGCGTTACGAGTCGATCCCGCCGGAGCTGATCGCCCGGGCGGCGCTGAAGGCGCTCGGGCTGGAGTGATCGTGGCGGAGACGCGCTCTCCGCCTGCACACACAACGTCGAAGTTGTCCCCGAGGCCGGAATAGCGAACGGCTTGCAGCCCGGCCGATAAGATGCACCTTTAATACTCCCTCCCTCAAACATATTGTTCGGGACGGAACGCCGTGATCAAAGAGAACAGTGACGATCCGTCGGCCGGTGGGCCGAACGTAATCGAGGCCGCCCGCCTCACGAAGACCTTCGGCGCCGTCACCGCCGTGGACTGCGTCTCGTTTCACGTTCGGCGGGGCGAGATCTTCGGGTTCCTCGGGCCGAACGGCGCCGGGAAGACCACCACCACGCGGATGCTCACCGGCGTCGTCCCGATGGACGGCGGGAGCGTGAGGATCTTCGGCCACGATATCCTGAAGGAACCGGTCCAGGCGAAACAGCGGTTCGGCGTCGTGCCCGAGACCTCGAACGCCTACGTCGAGCTCACCGCGTGGCAGAACCTCATGCTGATGGGCGACCTCTACGGGCTCGACCGCGCCCACTCGGAGCGGCGCTCACGCGAACTCCTCGAAACCCTCGGTCTCTACGGGAGGAGGGACCAGAAGGTGCGGGGCTACTCGAAGGGGATGAAACAGCGGCTCGTTCTCGCCATGGCGCTCCTCCACGAGCCCGAGCTCCTCTTCCTCGACGAACCGACGAGCGGGCTCGACGTGCAGAGCACGCAGATGATCCTCGTCCTCCTGCGCGAGCTGAACACGGACGGAACCATCATCTTTCTGACCACCCACAACATGGAGGAGGCGAACCGGCTCTGTGACCGCATAGGCATCATCCGGGCCGGAAAGATCGTCGCGATCGATGCCCCCGAGAGGCTGAAGACGGCGATCGACCGCATGCACCGGCTTGAGGTGAGCTTCGACCGGCCGGTGCCCGCCGACGCCCTCGCGGGACTCGACGGCGTGGCCGAAGCGTACCGGACGGGGGATAAGTGGCGGATCGTTACGGAGGATCCGGATCTCGTCATCCGGTCGCTCGTGGCCTTCAGCGGCGATTGCGGTGCGGCGATCCTCACCTTAAATACCCTCGCCCCGTCGCTCGACGAGGTCTTCCTGCGGCTGACCGGGGAGGAGCAACCGTGAACCCGGCGGCGTACGGCGAGCAGGCGCGGCGGGCTTGGGCGATTGCGAGGAAAGACATCCGCGTCTACTACCTCAAGGGCCCGGTGCTCATCTTCGGGATCTTCATGCCGGTCTTCCTCTTCCTCGCCTTCTTCCTGGGCGGCCGGGACCTCCCGCTCGCGTTCCTCCTCTCCGGGCTCGTGGGGATGACCCTCTTCTTCACCGCGACCGCCGTCTCGCCGGCGATCTTCCCCTGGGAAGGGCAGGCAAGGACGCTCGAACGCCTTGCCGCCTGCCCCGTCACCATCGAGGCGATCGTCCTCGGGGACATGATTGCCTCCGTCCTCTTCGGGATCGGGGTCACGGCGGTCACCATTCTCCTCGCGCTCGGGCTCGGCCTGCCCCTCCTGCACGGCATCGTGCTTGGCATTGCCGTCCTCATCGCTGCATGCTGCTTCTCGGCAATCGGCGTCCTCCTTGCCGTCCCCCCGACGAACGTGCCCTCGAACATCATGATGCTCTCCACCCTCCTGAAGTTCCCGCTCGTCTTCATATCCGGCATCTTCGTCCCCCTGGAGCAGATGCCGGCGTGGGGGCTCATGCTTGCGGCCTGCTCGCCGCTCACCTACTTCACGGACGTCGTCCGCTACGCGTTTTCCGGCGCACACCACTTCCCGGTGGTGGTCGATATTGCGGCGCTCACGCTCTTTGCCCTGGTCTTCACCGCCGCCGCGATGTACCTGCACAGGCGGAGCATGCCGCGGAGGATCTGATCCGGTGCAGCGACAGGAAGATGTCCTGTCAATGTCAACAGTGGAGGTGCACCATGAAGAAGGAACTCGTCATCGAATGGAAGCACGCTGAAGGGAACATCGAAAAGACCCCTGAGGAGTTCGAGGAGACCGGGATGACGCTTGCGGCGGTCCTCGCGGAGATCCGGATGCTCCTTGAGATGGAGGGGGTCGGCGTCCGGGTGGTCGAGACGGTCCTCCCCGACGATGCCGCCGCAGAGTCGGAGTCCCTCCTCTTCAACGGGATCCCGGTCGAGCAGCTCCTCGAAGGGGTCGAGGTGACCGCGACGGCCTGTGCCTGCGCATCATGTGAATCCTGCGGGGGGGACGCGGAGTGCCGGACGCTCCGCTACAACGGCGAGGAGTACGAGGCGATCCCGCCGGAACTGATCGGGCGGGCCGCCGCAAAAGCGCTCGAGATGGAGTGAGGCGGGGCGGTCGGGCCGCCGTCGCCGGTTCCCTCTCATGCCGGGAGCCGGAGGTTTCCCGAACGCCGGAGTACACGGGGCCGGTTCCCGTAGCGGGGCGGGGGAGACTTTTTCAATCTGTTTTCAATGTATTGTACTTAACATTAACATAAAGTTAAATGACTATTTTTAATAAGGGCCGCGTTCCAACCACGATACCGTAAGCCTCCGATACCTCCCCGGAGCGTACCGGAGAGGACCGAACGGACGTGGTAGCCATTACAAGACGTTGTCATCTTCTGCTCACCCTCCTCTGCATCTGCGGGGTGCTCCTCTGCACCTCCGCCGCCTGCACGACCGTCCGGGGGACGGATTCCCCTGCGGAAAGCCGCACGATCACCGATATGGCGGGCCGGACCGTCGCCGTCCCGTCGGAGATCGAGAGCATCGCCTGCACCTCGCCGCCGTCGACGATGCTCGTTTACATGGTCGCGCCCGACCGGCTCGCGGGCTGGAACTTCGCGCCCGAAGAGGGCTACATCCCCGAGCGGTACATGGCACTCCCGGTCGTCGGGGGCTGGTTCGGGAAAGAGACCGGCAACTACGAGACCTTCATCTCGATGCACCCCGACATCGTCGTCGAGGGCTACACCACCGACGGCGGGGCGGCGCACGTCACCGTCGCGGAGCGGCAGCAGAAGATGGGTTCCATCCCGGTCGTCGCCGTCGAGGACACCACCAACGCCACCCGCTACTCGGGTCCCATCAGGTTCATGGGCGGCCTCCTCGGGGAAGAGGAGCAGGCCGAAGCGATGATCGCCTTCTACGAGGGCGTGCTCGCCACGGTGACGGAGCGGGTGGCCTCGATCCCCGACGACGAGCGGGTGGCGGTCTACTATGCCGAGGGGCCGAAAGGGCTCATGACCGACCCCTCGGGTTCGCCCCATGCCGAACTCATCGACCTCTGTGGCGGGAGGAACGTCGCCGAATGCGCGATTACGCCGGGAATGGGGATGACGGAGGTCTCGATGGAGCAGGTCATCGCCTGGAACCCGGACGTCGTTCTGGTCCACGACCCGGGATTCTACGCCACGGTCCGGACCGACCCTCTCTGGCAGGAGATCACCGCCGTGAAGACGGGCCGGGTCTACCTCATCCCGCAGACGGCTTTCTGCTGGTTCGACCGTCCGCCCGGGATCAACCGGATCGTCGGGATCCCCTGGACCGCCAAAGTCCTGTATCCGGACCTCTTCGCGGATATGGATCTCGAATCCCTCGTCCGTGAGTACCACGAGACCTTCATTCACGTATCGCTTTCCGACGACCAGATCCGGGAGATCCTGAACCCCTGAGGTCAAGATGGGATACGTACCAGGCAGATTCGACCGCGACGGGGCGGAGGATATGGACCGGATTGCAAAGACGATCTTCGCCCCGGTCTATCCGGTGATTGCGCAGCAGATAATCGAGCGGTGCGGGATCTCCCGCGGCAGGTGCCTTGATATCGGCAGCGGCCCCGGCTCGCTCGGGATCGCCCTTGCGCAGGCGAGCGCGTTAGCGGTCACGCTCCTCGACTCCTCCCCGGAGATGATCGCCATTGCAGGAGGGAACGTCCGGGAGGCCGGGCTTTCGGGGCGCGTCGCGCTTCTATCGGGCGACGTCCACGAGATCCCACTTCCCGATAGGTCCGTCGATCTCGCGGTCAGCCGCGGTTCGCTCTTCTTCTGGGAGGATCTCCCCCGTGCGTTCTCCGAGATCCACCGGGTTCTCGCACCGGGCGGGACGGCCTACGTCGGGGGCGGGTTCGGTACGGCCGAACTCCGGGACACCATCGCAGCCACGATGGAGAGGGCGAACCCGGACTGGAGGAGTTTCCGGGACAGGAACCTCGGCGCGGATAACCGGGAGCGGGTCGCCGGGATCCTCGCGGCCCTCGGGTTCCGTCACCGGCTCGTCAGCGACGACTCGGGGTTCTGGGTTGTGATGGAGAAGGAGGGTTGAGCATGCGCTGCTCAATCTGCGAGAACCGCTGCGCCGTCCCGCCCGGGGGCGTCGGGCGGTGCAGGATGTATACGAACGAGGGCGAAGCGATCGTCGAGCGGTTTCCCGACCGCTACATCGCAGTCATGCCGATCGCGATCGAGACGATGCCGATCTGCCACTACCACCCCCGTGGGACGTTCCTGCAGGCGAGCGGTATCGGATGCACCTTCTCCTGCGGGGGGTGCATATCCGAGACGATCGCCTTCCACGCGGAGGCGGTCTCCGGGGCCCTCAGGCATATCCCGTCCGACGCTCTGGTCAAGCGCGCCTTAAAAGAGGGGTGCCGGGGGATAGCCTTCTGCCTCAACGACCCGACCGCCATGCACCAGACCTTCCTCCGGGTGGCCCGGGCTGCGCACGACGCCGGCCTCCTCGTCGGGTGCGCGACGAACGGCTACTACACGGAGGAGTCCCTCCGCGACCTCGCGCCCGTCGTCGACTTCGCGAACATCGGGCTGAAAGGAGCGTCGGATGCGCGTTACCGTGCGTGCGGTGCGCTCTCGGCGGAACCGGCCTTCCGGACGGTGAAGACCCTTCACGAAGCAGGCGTCCATGTCGAGGTCTCCTGCATCCACGCCCGGGGGTGCGACGACGAGATCCGGGCCGCGGCCGCCCGGGTTGCGGAGATCTCCCCCGATATCCCGTTCCTCGTCATGCGGTTCATTCCGTTCGGCGACGAACCGCCGGAGAGGGAACCGACGATTGCGGAGTCGGAGCGGATCTGCGACGACCTGCGGCGGACACTCCGCTACGTCTACCTCTTCAACTCGCCCGGGACCGGGTACCTCGATACGGCGTGCCCGTCCTGCGGGAAGACCGTCGTCCGGCGGGAGTTCTTCGGGCCGATGGGGGCGCGGACGATCGCGATCCCGCCGGATGCCCGGTGCTCCTGCGGTTGTTCTCTCCCCGTGACCGGGAGTATCGGGGAGACGCTGTACGCCGAGCCGGGGATGATGGGCGGTTACCGGTTCACCCGGGCGCTGGAGATGGTTCACGCCGTCCTGGTCTGCCTCGGTGTCGAGTCCGATGCCGACCTCGCCCGTATCTGGGCCGGGGTCATCCGGGACGACTACATCCGGGACCTCCACGGGAAGATCCAGACAATAGACGGCTACCTTGATCTCGTCCGTGAACTCGGGGAGCGGGCCGGCCGCACCGGGGCGGCGGAGAGGCTGGCCGGCTACATCGGCGACCGGGTGGCGGCGGTCTCGTCGGCGGTCGAGGGCTGCCGCCGGCCGCGGGTCTACTACTCAATGGGGTCGCCGCTCTTTGCCCTGAACGCCGACCGGTTCGAGATGGACCTCGTGGAAGCGGCCGGCGGCGACCCCGTTAACCGCGGGATCGTCCGGGCCGGAAAACCGGGCGTCAACATAACGCCGGAAGAGTTCGCCGCATTCAACCCCGAATATATCTTCATATCCGGGTTCCTCTCGGCACCCGCCTCCGATTACATCGCGGCGTGCCGGAGGATGGGGCTCTCTGCCGACGCCGTCGAACACAGCCGTGTCTACACCCTTCCGCCGGGCTGGGACTTCGGCAACCCCCGCTGGGTGCTCGGCCTCTCTGCCATCGCAGGCACCCTCCACCCGGAGCGTGCCGTCTTCGACCTTGCCGCGGAGCAGGATCGGTTCTACCGGACGTTCTACGGGACCGATGCGGCCGCGATCACGGGGAACCGGTCGTTCTACCGTCCTTAGGTGCCGTGGGGTTTTGTCCCGGCGGTATTCGCCCTTCCCCCGCCACGGCAGCCGCACGGGTTCATCGGGATGCAAACCGTCCGCCCGGCCTCCTTGATGTAGTGGACGCAGATATCGATCCCGTAGGCTTCACGGAGGTTCTCCTTCGTGATGACGTCCTCGGCCCGGCCCTGCGCGATCAGCCTGCCTTTATTGAGGATGGCGGCCGAATGCGAGATCAGGAACGCGTGGTCGGGGAAGTGGGTGCACATCAGGATGGCGATCCCGTCGGCGGCGAGCTGGTCGATAGTCGCTATCGTCTTCATCTGGTTGCCGATATCGAGATGCGACGTCGGTTCGTCGAGGATGAGCAGCGACGGCTCCTGGGCGAGGGCGCGGGCGATCATCACCATCTGCGACTCCCCGCCCGATATCTCGGAGATGGACTTCTCCCGGAGATGGGTGATCCCGATCCGCTCAAATGCCTCCTCCGCCTTCTCGTAGTCCTCTTCGCCCGGAACCGAGAAGGCCGATATATGGGGGGCTCTCCCCATGAGGACGAAATCGAGCGCCGAGAACGGGAAGACAGCCTGGTGGGCCTGGGGGACGTAACCGACCTGCCGCGCGACTTCCTCGGGCCGCATATCGGCGACCCGGCGGCCGTTGATCTCCACCTCCCCACCCTGGAGCCTGAGGATGTTTAAGATGCACTTGATCAGGGTCGATTTTCCGGTCCCGTTCCTCCCGAGGAGGGAGAGGACCTCTCCTCTCCGGAGGGAGAGGGAGATCTCTTCGAACTGTTTTGTGATGCCGTCGTACGAGAACGAGGCGTTGTTGACGTTCAGAATCATGATATCCAGCCTACCTTTTTGCGTGTTAAGAGGTATGCGAAGAATGGCGCACCGATGAGCGACGTCAGGATGCCGAGCGGGATCTCGGCTGCGGTCAGGGTTCTTGCGATATCGTCAACGATCAGGATGAAAGAAGCCCCGATAACGGCCGATACGGGGATGAGTTTCCGGAAGTCAGGGCCGACGAGCATCCTTCCTATGTGGGGGACGACGAGGCCGACCCAGCCGATGATCCCGCTGATACAGACCGCGGAGGCGGTGATGACCGTCGAGGCGATGATGAGCACCACGGTCATCCTCTTTGTGTCCACCCCGAGCGCCCGCGCCTCCTCTTCGCCGACCGCGAGGAGGTTGATTCGCCACCTGACGAGGTAAAGGCAGAGAGCGCAGAGAAGGATCGGCGGGGCGACCGCGATGACGTCGGCGTTCGAGACCGTAGAGAGGCTTCCCATCAGCCAGAAGACTATCGCGGGCAGGGTGTCGTAGGGGTCGGCGACGTATTTGGTGAGGGATATGAAGGCGGAGAAGAGTGATCCAACGATGATCCCCCCGAGGACGAGGACGAGGGTCGAGCCCTTGCCGACGGCCCGACCGATGCCGTAGGTGACGGCGACCGCGAGGATCCCGAAGAAGAAGGCGGAGACCTGGATGACCCAGGGGTTGCCGGAGAGGAGGATCCCGACGGCTGCCCCAAACCCTGCGCCGGCGGACACGCCGAGGATATCGGGCGAGACGAGGGGGTTCCTGAAGAGTCCCTGGAACGAGGCCCCGGCGATGGCGAGTCCTCCCCCGATGAGCATCGCCGCAATCAACCGCGGGAGCCTGATCCGGAAGACGACCACCTGTTCCGATGCTCCCCAGGTCTGCTCGAAGGAGGGGAGGAGGACCGGGTGACCGGAGACGGTCGAGAGCAGGGACGACGCACCGCCGAAGCATGCGTTCGCCGACCCGATGATGAGGATCCGGAAGGTCTCCACCGGGTCCATCATGTATCTCCCGAAGAAGAGGGAGAAGAAGAAGAGGGCAACCGGGAGGAGGTAGATGGCCTTCCCTGCCGGCATCAGCCGGAGAACGGCTTCGCGGATCGGCATCTCTTTCCGGGAGGCGGATCGCAGAAGATCGATCGCAACGCTCTTTTGGGGCTCCTGCCCAATCTCCATGGTCGTCTCTTCTCTGTGGGTCATCCGGCGCACCGTGCATACCGGATATGTAAGGTTTTTTATTTAATTTTATGGCAATGTAAATGACATAACCTTTACAACGGTGGTAAAAAGGTTCGGTAGACCTCGGTTCTGCTGCAATCAAAGATCGGGGTCTGAGGATCGAACGTGCGGCCCGGCGGCTATCGTTCGATGCGGTGGTGCGGGTGAGACGGTCCTGCGGCGGGTTCAGGCGTGAGAGAAAAAAGAGGCGCGGAGTGTTTTCCGGCAAGTGGCCGTTCCGGATCGGGGGGGGATCTCTCACTCCTCAGGGCCGTAGCACCGCCGGAGGATGACCGGAGTGTTCCGTGGCGCTCCGGCGGCGGTATCCGCAAAGAGCGCTGGAGCGGCGATGCGATCTCCCGGGGTCGGAGGCGCCGGAACCGGGGAGAACGCCTGTGCCTCGCGCCACTCCCAGACGGCATCCATCACGGCATCCGCCGTCGCCATGACGCTCGCGGCTCCGACGTCCACCACGACGGCGTTCGTGATCTTCCACCGCTCTACGACCGTATCGAGCAGCCGGCGCCGGACCGTCCAGACCATCGGTGGGTGCGGATGCGCGAGCAGGTGGTCGAGCTGCTCCGCCCAGACCGCGCCCTGGAGCTCGAATCTCCCCACCTCGTCGATGACCATGAGATCCGTCTCCCGCGGGTCCGGCGGCGCGAGCGCCCGGCGGCCGAACACGAGCCCCTCGGGGCGGAAGTAGAACCGGCCGTGGGCCTCGCACCGCGGGTCGGGGTCGATCGAACAGAGTTCCTCGTGCTCGCCGGTGGCGAGGTCGACCAGGGTGAACCCCGACCTCCGCCCGTCCCGCACGTGTCCGGGGGCGATGACCCCGCGGACCCGGACGTTCAGCCCGACGATGAGCCCGAGAACCAGGTGCAGGAACGTCGTCTTGCACTGGCCCTGCCCGCCGGTGATGATGAAGACCGGTGCCCGGTGGTTCATCCGTGGACCCCTCCGCTTTTGAAGAACGGATCAGGGGCTACCGGTCTGTCCCGGTCTCCTCCGGGGAGGGAAACCCTGGAGACGTTCACTCGGGAGTACATGGGTATACATTGCGACCTCGGGTATAAAACACTTTTACTAATTTGATTTGTTAATACCGAAACATTTACCGTGTGGCTACCGCGGGGCCCGCAACCCTTATGCGAGGTCCGGTGCCTGGGGTGCCCATGAACCAGGAGAGGGCCTGTTCAGCCTGCAGGAAGAACCTCGTCCCGCGTGAGAGGGGGTCGGAACCGGCGCCGCCGGGAGAGGAGACGCTCTCGAACCTCGACCTGATCGAGCGGGTCTGCCTGACGACGACCGAGACCGATCCGCTCGCGCTCGCCTGCACGATCATGCGGCACCCACAGATCAGCCTTCACGGCCCGGAGCACCACTTCCTGGTGCCGGCCGTCCTGCTTGCGGCTTACTACAACCACCGCGGGAGCCCGGAGAAGAAGGAACCGGCCCTCCGGCAGGCGAGGAAACGGGCCGAGGCCGTTCAACCGGCCTTCTGCGGCACGCACGGGACCTGCGGCGCGGCGATCGGCACCGGGATCTTCATGAGCCTCATTACGCACTCCGGCCCGCTGAAGAAGGAGGAGTGGTCGCTCTCCAACCAGATGACGGCACGGAGCCTCACGGCGATAGCCGTGAGCGGCGGGCCGCGTTGCTGCAAACGCGATTCGTGGCTCGCGATCGGCGAGGCGGTGAAGTTTCTCGCCGAGAAGTGCGGTATCCGTCTACCGGTGACGGAGCATATCGCGTGCGAGTACGCGACCGTAAGCAGCGACTGCACGGGTTACGAGTGCCCGTTTTACCCCGGTGAGGAGTCCGGCCCGCGCCCTCCATCAGTATAAGTAGCAACGATGAACAATACCATACGGAGCTAATGATTATGGCTGAGAAGAACGTCGTGCTCCACACGACCATGGGAGAGATCACGATCCGCCTCTACGACGACATGCCGGTTACCGCGGGGAACTTTGAGAAACTCGCGAAGTCCGGGTTCTACGACGGCACGATCTTTCATCGCGTGATCGCGAACTTCATGATCCAGGGCGGCGATCCCACCGGCACCGGGACGGGCGGGCCGGGCTACACCATCACCGACGAGTTCGTGAAGGGCCACTCGAACCAGCGGGGCACGATCGCGATGGCGAACACCGGACGCCCGAACTCCGGCGGCAGCCAATTCTTCATCAACCTGGTGAACAACGACTTCCTCGACTGGGACAACCCCAGGACACCGAGCGCTCATCCGGTCTTCGGTGAGGTGGTGGAGGGGCTCGACATCGTCGACAAGATCGGGAAGGTGAAGACGGGCTCCGCGGACAAGCCGAAGGTTCCCGTCCGGATCGAGAAGGCGGAAGTCCGGGAGTAATCCTTTTTTTATGCGCCATAGTGACGCCGGCCGCAGGGACCCGGGCGTGATCGAGGAGCGGATCGGCTATACCTTCAATGACCGCGCACTCCTCGAACGGGCGCTCACCCGCCTCGCCTACACCCTGGAGGCGGGCCTTCCCCCCGAGACTCACATGGACGCCCTCGCCACCCTCGGCGATGCGGTCATCAACGTGGTCGTCGTGGAGGCGGTGGTCATGGGCGGGGCGCACGACAAGGGCGCGATCACCAACAGGAAGATGAACCTGGTGAATATGACCCGGCTCCGCGGGCTCGCAGAAGACCTCGACCTCGGGAACTACGTCCGCTGGGGGAAGGGGGAGGCCGCCCAGAGGGTCTGGACATCCGGCCGGGTCCTCGCCGAGTGTCTGGAGGCGCTCGTCGGCGCCGTCTACCTGGACGGCGGGATGGAGGCGGCCGCAGGAGTGCTCCGGCGGCTCGGGCTTACGGAGAAGGCGTAACCCCTTCTTCTCTCTCCTCCCCCGGTGCCGGAACGCCGGCCGGCGGCCGCATCAGGAGCCAGGCGACGGCGAACCCCGCCGCCGCGAGGGCCGCGACCCACGGGAAGACGCCGAGATACGTCCCGGTCGCCGTCCGGATGAACCCCGCGAGCTGCGGCCCGGCGATGGCGCCTGCACCGTAGGCGAGGAAGACGACCCCGTAGCAGCGCGGGTAGTCGCACGTCCCGAAGTAGGACGCCGTCGCCGTCGGCGCGATCGCAAGCCAGCCCCCGAGGCAACCCCAGAGGACGGCGAACGCGACGATGTAGGCCGGCACGCCGGGCGCAAGCCACATCAGGACGGATGCCGCCGCGATCAGCGCAAACGTTAGCATCGCCGTCTTCTGCGCCGATATCCGGTCGGCAAGCCCACCGAACGCCGGCCGGCCCAGCCCGTTAAAGACGGCGAAGAACCCGACGAGGAGCGTCGCGAGCCCTGCATCCACCCCGGCAAGTTCGGTTCCGACCGGTTTTGCGATCGAGATCGCCATCAGCCCCGCGAGGCAGCCGACGAAGTAGCAGGCGAAGAGCCCGTAGAATGTCCCCGTCCGGAGCATCCCTCTCCGGTCGCACTCGCAGACCGGCGTCGTTCCGACCCCGGGCGCGGGCGCCGACCATCCCGCCGGCCGCCACCCCTCCGGCGGGAACCGGAGCGGCAGGGCCGAGAGGACCAGCACAGCGATCAGCGCGGCGCCGAAGATCCGGAACGTCGCCATCACCCCGTAGGCGGCGATCAGGGCACCTGCCGCGTTCGCGGTGACGAAGGCCGAGAACCCGAACCCGAGGAGAGCAAGCCCGACGGCAAGCCCCCGCCGGTCCGGGAACCACCGGGCGGCCACGGCGACCGGTGCCCCATAGGCGATCCCGACCCCTAGACCGCCGATCACGCCGTAGACGACATAGAGCGCCTCGACGGACGTCGCCGTCGAGGCGAGGAGCCACCCGAGGCCGGTGAGGAGCCCGCCGACGATCGTCACCTTCCGCGGGCCGTAGCGCTCGATGTACTTCCCAGCGAGCGGCATCGCTATCGCGAAGAAGGCGAGGAAGACCGAGAACGGGAGGAGGGCCTCCGCCGCCGTCACCTCCCGGCCGAGCGTCGCGGTGAAGTGCGCCGCGAGCGGCGCCACGAAGACGCTCCAGGAGTAGATGCTCCCGAGGCAGAGGTTGACGACGAGGCCGAGGGCGACGAGCCCCCATCGCCCCTTCTCAGCGGGCAGCCCGAAGATCGTTGGTGTATCCGGCATGACCGTCTACTCCTCGAGCGTTGAGATGTCGCCCGGGTCCATGCCGAGCTCGCGGGCTTTCAAGACCCGGCGCATGATCTTGCCGCTCCGGGTCTTGGGGAGCCTCTCCATGAACTCGATCTCGGCCGGAACCGCGACCGGCCCGAGGCTCTTTCGGACGTGCCGGGCGAGGTCGTCGGTGAGGCCGTCGCCGGGGCTCACCCCCACGCAGAGGGTGACGAATGCCTTGATGACGTTCCCTTTCAGCGGATCGGGTTTTCCGATGACCGCGGCCTCAGCCACCGCATCGTGGGAGACGAGCGCGCTCTCGACCTCGGCCGTCCCGATGTTGTGCCCGGCGACGACGATCAGGTCGTCGGCCCGGCCGATGACCATGATGTAGCCGTCCTCGTCCTTCACTGCGAGATCGCCTGCGGTGTAGCACCCCGGGATGGTGCTCCAGTAGGTGCAGTAACGCTCGTCGTTGCCGTGAACCGTCCGGAGCATCGCCGGCCAGGGCTCCCGGATCACCAGGAACCCGCCGGTTCCGGGTGGAACGGGTCTCCCCGTCCTGTCGACGACGTCCACGACGGCGCCCGGAACGGGTTTGCCGGCAAACCCCGGCTTCATCGCCTCGCCGACCATCGTGGTGATCATGTGCATCCCGGTCTCGGTCTGCCACCAGGTGTCCACGATCGGGCACCGCCCGCCGCCGATCGAGCGGTAGTACCACTCGAACGCCTCCGGGTTGAGTGGTTCGCCGACCGAGCCGAGCACCCGGAGCGTCGAGAGGTCGTACTTCGCCGGCCACTCGTCGCCGTAGCGCATGAACATCCGGATGGCCGTCGGCGCGGTGTAGAAGATCGTCACCCCGAGCTCCTGAACCAGCTTCCAGTAGGCGCCCGGGTCCGGGTAGTCCGGCGTTCCTTCGGCGAGGACGACCGTCGTGCCGACCTCGAGCGGGCCGTAGACGATGTAACTGTGGCCGGTGATCCACCCGGTGTCGGCGGTGCACCAGTAGACGTCGTTTTCTTTGATATCGAAGACGTGACGGGTGGTGTAGTAGGTTCCGACCGCGTAGCCGCCGCAGGTATGCACGATGCCTTTCGGGGCACCGGTCGAACCGCTCGTGTAGAGGATGAAGAGCGGGTCCTCCGAGTCCATCGCCACCGCCGGGCAGTCGGGTGCGGCACGGGCCATCAGGTCGGCGTAGTCGACCTCCGTCCCGGGGTCGAGTTCGACGGCCGGTATCTCGCGCCGGAGGACGACGACCTTCTCGACACCCGGTGTGCGAGTGAGTGCCTCGGTCGCGAGTTCCCGGAGCGGGACGGTCTTTCCCCGGCGGTAGCCGACGTCCGCGGTGACGAGAACCTTCGCCTCGGCGTCGTTGATCCGCATCGCGAGCGCGTCCGGCCCGAACCCGCCGAAGACCACCGAGTGAACGGCTCCGATCCGGGCGCAGGCGAGCATCGCGACGATCTGCTCGGGGACGAGCGGCATGTAGATGCAGACGCGGTCGCCCTTGTTGACCCCGAGGGACTTCAGGCCGTTTGCAAACTGCATCACCTCGCGGTGCAGGGCCTCGTAGGTGAGGATCCGCGTCTCTCCGCTCTCGGCGTGCCAGACGATCGCCGGCTTATCCTTCCGGCCGCCGGCGACGTGCCGGTCCAGGCAGCTCGTGGTGATGTTCAGTTTTCCGTTGACGAACCACTTTGCGTAGGGGTAGTTCCACTCCCTGACCCTGTCCCAGGGCTCGAACCAGTCGAGCTCGCGGGCGACGTTCTCCCAGAACCCTTCGGGGTCGCGCAGGAACGTGCTGTAGGCCTGGGTGTAGTCCGGTGTCCAGGCATTCGTTCTGCACCGGGGGTCCGGGAGGTAGCGTTTCTCCTCCAGTTTCACGGCAAAAGTTTCTGCCATATCTCCAACGTCCTGCATGATTAATCATGCCGGATTCCGCCGGTCGGAACCCGTGCGGGTTCTAACTCCGTGCAGAAACGGCTGATCGTTCCGTCCGGCGGCCTCCGGCCTCCGGTTCGTGGTCGCTCTCTCATGCGTGCGGCCGCCAGCACCAGGTCGGCAGCCGCCGGGGTCGTAACCGTTCCGGGTTCCTCCTCCCGTCCGGCCGCCCTCCAGATTATACATGATCGATCATGTATAATTTTACATGATCAATAATGTAGGATCTGCAATAAATATTGCGGTGACCGCCGAAGTGGTGCAGTTGCCCTGCCCGGTGGGCGTATGAAAAAAAGGAGTCGGATTAGATGACCAGGATCAGCGGCGCGAAGACCAGCGCGACCATGGACATCAGCTTTAAGAGAATGTTGATGGCGGGGCCCGATGTGTCCTTGAAGGGGTCGCCGACGGTGTCGCCGACGACCGCTGCCTTGTGGGCGGGGGAACCCTTTCCGCCGAGGTGGCCCTGCTCGATGTACTTCTTCGCGTTGTCCCAGGCTCCGCCGGAGTTCGCCATCGTGACGGCGAGGAGGAACCCGGCCGCAAGCGAACCGACGAGCAGGCCGCCGAGCGCTTCCGTGCCGAGGACGAACCCGACGATGAGCGGCGCGGCGACGGCAAGGATGCCGGGCAGAATCATCTCGCGCAGCGCCGATTGGGTGGAGATGGCGATGCAGGAGGCGTAGTCAGGGTCGGCCTTGCCTTCCATGAGGCCGGTGATCTCCTTGAACTGGCGGCGGACCTCGTGGACGATGCTGTATGCCGCCTTCCCGACAGCCATCATCGTGATGGAGCAGAAGAGGAAGGGCAGCATCGCGCCGATCAGGACGCCGATGAAGACGTTCGGGACCGAGACGTCGATGACCGAGAGGCCGACCGCCTGGGTGTAGGCGGCGAAGAGGGCGAGCGCCGTCAGCGCCGCAGAGCCGATGGCGAACCCCTTGCCGATGGCGGCGGTGGTGTTGCCGACGGCGTCGAGGGTGTCGGTGATCTCGCGGACTTCGGGCTTCTGGTGGGACATCTCGGCGATACCGCCGGCGTTGTCGGCGACCGGGCCGTAGGCGTCGACGGAGAGGGAGATCCCGAGCGTCGCGAGCATGCCGACGGCGGCGATCGCGATACCGTAGAGTTCGGCGACCTGGTAGGAGACGAAGATCGCGACGGAGATGATCAGGACCGGCCAGACGGTGCTCTCCATCCCCTTTGCAAACCCGGTGATGATGGTGGTCGCGGCCCCGGTCTCGCTCGACTTGACGATGGCGAGGGTCGGGCTCCGGTCAAAGGAGGTGTAGAACTCGGTGATCAGGCCGATGGCGAACCCTGCGACGAGACCGGCGACGGCCGCGTAGAAGACGCCGATGTACTCCGCTCCGAGGAGCTGGGTCACGAGGAAGTAGGTGGCGGCGACCGTCACGACCATCGCGGCGAGCAAACCCTTGTTGAAGGCCAGGTGAATGGCGCTGCTCTCGGTCTTGTTCGTCCGCACAAAGAGCGAACCGATGATGGACGCGACGATGCCGACCGCCGCGATCAGCAGCGGGAGGAGGATCACGTTCATGAGTTCGGCGTTCGGGAACGCCGTGGCCGCGACGGCGACACCGAGAACCATTGCCGCGATGATCGAGCCGACGTAGGATTCGTAGAGGTCGGCGCCCATGCCGGCGACGTCGCCGACGTTGTCACCGACGTTGTCGGCGATGACGGCAGGGTTGCGGGGGTCATCCTCGGGGATTCCCGCTTCGACCTTGCCGACGAGGTCGGCACCGACGTCAGCGGCCTTGGTGAAGATACCGCCGCCGACACGGGCGAAGAGAGCGATCGAACTTGCACCGAGACCGAACCCGGTCACGATGGTGAGGACTTCGGCTTGAGCCAGCCCCGTGAAGTTGCTGACGACCAGATAAGCGATCGAGAGCCCGAGAAGCCCGAGACCGACCACGGCCATCCCCATGACCGAACCGCTCGCGAACGAAACTTTGAACGCATCGGCGATTCCGCGCCGCGCGGCGTTCGTCGTCCGGACGTTTGCTGCCGTGGCGGTGAACATGCCGATGTAGCCGGCAGTCGCCGAGAGCGCCGCGCCGAGCACGAAGCAGGCCGCGGTAAGTGGGTTGATCCAGACGCCGAGGACGACGGCAAGCACGATGACAAATATGGCTATAGCGCGATACTGTCTGTTCAGGTAGACCATTGCTCCCTCATGAATGGCGGCAGCAATCTTCTGCATCAGGTCGGTACCTGTCCCCTCACGCCTGATACTCATATACGAGTATCCTGCGAACAGGAGAGCGAGAACGGCACCGATGGGTGCCAGATATACCAGATCCATCTCTTTGCATTCCTCCGGTTGAGTACCATATACAGAGGAATTCAACATTTTTAAATATGTGGAAAAGATCTGGTGTATCTGGTGGAAAATCAGCTGAAATCGATCACTTCGGGCTGAAGCGTCTGGAGATCGACGACAAACGCACGCGCGGGCGTGGGGTTGATGTTCATCTGTTTCTGAAACGCGGTCTGAGCCTGCCAGGTACCGGCGTTCACCCCGAGGACGCCCCGGTAACGGGTGATGCCGCAGATGTGGACGTGCCCGGTGAGAAGGATCTCGGGGAGCGGGTCGATGACGAGCCGGTCGGTCTTCATTGCGGCGATCGGTGTCCGCATCCCGTAAGGAGAGGCGAGAAGCCGGCGTTTGAGCATCTCATCCATGATCTCGCCGGGCCGCTCGTAACTCGCGCCCGGAATCAGCCCGATCATGTCGTCGATCGATCGGCCGTGATACATCAGGACCCGGACACCCTGGAGGTTCAGGAGACAGGGGTTCTCGACGAGGGTGCAGTTTTCCGGGAACTTCGCGGTGAACTCCGGCGGGATCGCCGGCTGCGGTTCGGCCATCCTGACGACGTCGTGGTTTCCCGGCGCGGCGACGATCCGGATCCGGGAGGGCAGGTCGCGGAGCATCCCCGCAAAGACGTCGTACTGCTCGTAGATGTTCTTGATCGTCAGTTCGTTCTCCTGACCGGGATAGATCCCGATGCCGTCGACGAGGTCGCCCGCGATCAGGAGGTATGCGGCATCGGAGTCCTGGAGCCAGTCGGCGAACCGGTTCCACGCATCATCGAGGAATGTGTCGCTCCCGACATGCACGTCGGAGATGAGAATCGCTTTCCCCGGCCGGTCGCTCTTGAACGGGGCGTTGTTGATGGGGACGTCCGGGCGAAAGAGTTGCTCGGCGAAGAAGAGGCCGCCGTCGCTTGAGAGTTTTCCCTTGACCCCGAGCACCTCGTCGGGGAGGATCCGCTCCGCCTCCGCAAACGAGTCGTCCTTCCCTCTGTTGAAGAGCACCCTGATTGCCCCGGTGGGGTCTTCCACCTCGACGAGCCGGTGTCCCTTCGCGGTCGTCCGGACGTCGGCCACCATCCCGATGATGCTGCACTCTTCATCGCGGTAACGGTGGGGAGACTTCAGCAGCGCCTCGACCGGCATCGTGGTCATCCGGCTCCGGATCATCGAGGAGAGGCAGTTGTAGCGGTTTCGGAAGTAGTGGACGGCGTCCTCGTGGCCGCTGACGCTTCCTGTGGTTCCGGCGCTCCCCATGATCACCTCGAGTTCGGGGTCGACGAGGAATCGCGTCCCGTCCCGGACCTTCTTCAAGCCCGGGATATGCTCTGAGGAGACGACCAGGGTGCCGTCGGGGACCCCCGCCGCAATCCGGTCGATGAGGGAGGGATCGTCCTGTTCACGGATGTAACTCACCACGTCGGGATGAACCTGGTGTTTCAACTCGAGGAACCGGCGTACGATCTCGGCGTTGGCGAGCATGGACCCCAAGATATTCTCCCCCCGGCAATATGGGTTTATCTTTTCGCGCTCCGTTCCCGGTCCGGGCATCCGGAGAACCTATGTATATGAAGGATAGCAATCTCTTTAGAACAGATGTCGGATACCACCTGGCTGCAGCGTGCAGCATCGGCCCTTACGGCGTTCCGGGAGAGCGACCGCCCGGTCGTCTCGCTCGCCCGCGACCTCCTCTGGGTCGCCGCGGTCGTGGGGGGTATCGCCCTCGCCCTCTTCCTCTTCTCCGGAACCTGGCCGGCAGTGGTCACGATCGAGTCGGAGAGCATGGTTCCGAACATGAACGTCGGCGACCTGGTGCTCGTCGTCGACGAGGACCGGTTCGGCAGCCTGACGACCTGGGCCGAGGGACAACGAACCGGGCACGCGTCCTTCGGGAACTACGGTGACGTGATCGTCTATCGGCCGAACGGTGCCGACTCCGTCCACCCTATCATCCATCGCGCGATGACCCACGTCGATACCGCCGCCGTGGTTGAGTCGGGGCTCGGGGCCTACTACGCCGACCCGCACGGTGGCTACATCACCAAAGGCGACAACAACCCCTATACCGACCAGCCGAACCTCCGGATCGGGGGTGTCGGAGTGATCGAGCCGGTGGAGAAGGAGTGGATCGTCGGCAAAGCCCTCTTCGCGGTGCCGCTCGTCGGCTACCTGCCCCTGCACCTCGTTGAGTTCGCCGTCGTCGTCATTCTGGTCATCCTCATCCACGACTTCGTCCTTGCGCGCAAAAAAGAGAAAGACGAATAAATCCACGACTACAAGAGAGCTGTTTACGATGCCCAACTCGCTGCATACCCTGCTCGACGATACGCTTGCCGGCCACCGGCTCACGGAGGAGGAGGCCGTCACGCTCCTCTCGACGCGCGGCCGGGACGTCTGGGCGATTGCCGCCGCCGCAGACGAGCTCCGCGAGCGCAAAGTCGGTGATACCGTCACCTATGTCCGGAACCAGAACATCCACGTCACCAACATCTGCAAGAACCTCTGCGGGTTCTGCGGGTTCGGGCGGCGGGCGGACGATCCGGAGGCATTCTACGACGATATCGATGCGATCCGGGAGAAGGCCCGGACGGCAGCGACACGGAACGTCACCGAGATCTGCCTCCTCTCCGGCGTCCACCCGGACTATACCCTCGACTCCTACGTCGACCTCATCTCCTGCGTGCGGGAGGAGGCCCCCGGCACGGATATCCATACGGCAAGCCCCGACGAGATCGCCTGGGCCGCGAAACAGAGCGGCGTCTCGACGAAGGAGGCGATCGAACGCCTGCGTGACGCGGGGCTCGGAACCGTGCAGGGGACCGCGGCCGAGATCCTGGTCGACGACGTCCGTCGCGTGATCTGCCCGAGCAAGTGCGATACGACAACCTGGGTTCGGATCATCAAGGAGGCGCACCGTATCGGCCTCCGCTCGACGGCGACGATCATGTACGGCTCCTCTGAGAGCGAGGCGGATCGCGCCCGGCATCTTAGCGTCCTCCGCGAGATCCAGGATGAGACCCGCGGGTTCACCGAACTGGTTCCCCTCTCCTTCCTCCACGAGAACACCGCCCTTTACCGGAACGGTCTCGCGCCCGCGGGAGCCACCGGCAGAGAAGATCTCCTCCTCTTTGCGGTCTCCCGTCTCTTCCTCGACAACTTCGACCACATCCAGATCTCCTGGGGCAAGGTCGGGACGAAGATGGCAGAGCTCGGGCTTCTCGCGGGCGGCGACGACCTCGGCGGGACGATGTTCTGCGACGACGTCAGCACGGATGCCGGCGGCGAGGGCGCCGACTACCTCGATCCGGCGGAGATGCGGCGGATCGCCGAAGATCTCGGCCGGACGCTCCGCCAGCGGACGACGACCTACGAGCTGGTATAACCTGTCCGGATAGGCCGCGTCACATCCGGTTCAGCGCCTCCCTCCCCGGCATCCCGATCTCGACGCGGCGCTGCACGGCGGGGAGGTTCGCCGCCTTCACCTCGGCGTCCATCAGGGAATCGAGGTCATCGAGGGTCGACTCTTCCGAGGCGCCGACGATCGCCGCAGGAACTCCGGCGTTCGCGAGCGCCTCGATATCTCATCCCATCGTCCGGGAACCGATACGTGTATGCACCACCACCGGGCGCGCCCGAAGGTTCTTGTCCTGACCGGGCCAGATCAACGTATCCCATACGGGGGGACGGATGAGGTGCATGACGCCGCCGCTATCAGAGGTTCTTGACGACGTGCTTGCCGGTCACCGGCTCACGGAGGAGGAGGCCGTCCGTCTCCTCTCGACCCGCGGCCGGGACGTCCTCGCCATCGCCGCCGCCGCGGACGAACTCCGCGAGCGAAGAGTCGGTGATATCGTCACCTATGTCCGGAACCAGAACATCAACGTCACCAACATCTGCGTGAACGCCTGCGGGTTCTGCGGGTTCTCGCGCAAGCCTGGCGACGCCGATGCCTTCTTTTACGGCGAGGCCGCGGTGCGGGAGAAGGCGCGGGCGGCACGCGAGCGCGGCGTCACCGAGGTCTGCACGGTGAGCGGGCTCCACCCGGAGTTCGACGCCCGGTCATACGCCGATATCTACTCCTGGATACGGGACGAGGCGCCGGGCGTCCACATCCACGCGAGCAACCCGATGGAGGTGGCGTATGCCGCAGAAAAGAGCGGCATCTCCACCCGGGAAGTCCTCGGGATGATGAGGGACGCGGGTCTCGCCACCCTCTGCGGGACGGCGGCCGAGATCCTGGTGGACAGCGTCCGTGCCGTGATCTGCCCCGACAAGATCGACACGGCGACCTGGGCGCGGATCATCAGGGAGGCGCACGGTCTCGGGATCCGGTCGACGGCGACGATCATGTACGGCCACTCCGAGAACGAGGCGGATCGCGCCCGGCATCTTGGCGTCCTCCGCGAGATCCAGGACGAGACTCACGGGTTCACGGAGTTCGTACCCCTCTCGTTCATCCACAGAAACACCCCCCTCTACCGGGCGGGGCTCGCCCGGCCCGGGGCGACCGGCAGAGAAGACCTCCTCCTCTTTGCGGTCTCCCGTCTCTTCCTCGACAACTTCGACCACATCCAGGCCTCCTGGGTGAAGGTCGGAACAAAAATGGCGCAGATCGGGCTCCTTTCCGGCGCAGACGACCTCGGCGGGACGCTCTTTGAGGAGAGCATATCCCGGGAGGCGGGCGCCCGGGATACCGACTACCTGGATCCGGCCGAGATGCAGCGGATGGCCGGGGATCTCGGCCGGGTACTCCGGCAGCGGACGACGACCTATACCCGTCTTGGCTGATCACCGGGAAGAGCCGGATCGATTCGCCGGCTCGTCCAAACAATATCCGGAAAAATATAAATACGCCCGGATAGATTGTGGCTCCTCAACGCCGGCCGGGTGCTGGCGGTTGGGAGGAGAACACTATGCTTGGTGGTGGCCTTGTAGGTCTTGCAATCCTCTTCTTCGTGCTGGCACTTATCTTCGCCATACTCGGAGCACGAGGCGTTGCAGGAATGTCAATGTCGGTCGCGAAGTGGCTGGTTATCATCTTCATTGTCCTCGCGATCATATCGCTGCTGCTCTGACTGCAGCCGGGCGGGAGGAGATGGCGGGCGGCAAACACCCCGCCCTTCCCTGAGACACCCCGCTCGCGAGGGCCGAGGGTCGGGAGCGCGGCTCTGATAGGCGACCGACCGCCGGAGAGGTGTGGGGGTTCGGGTTCTCAGTCCTCGGGCTGAAGGTACCTGACGATCGTATCCGCGACCGTCCTGGCCTTCTTCATCGCTCGTTCGTCTTTATGAATATCTCCCGGCGCGTAGCCTTTCCCGCAGACGTAGCCGAGATACGAGAACTCGTGGGTGTTTAAGAACCCCTCCACGGTCTCGAGCGCGCGCTCGCATCCCCGGTCGGCGCAGACGGCGACGGCGACGGCTCTCCTCCCCGAAAGCCTCCGGTCGTGGTAGAGCGAGTAGGTCCGGTCGATCAGGTTCTTCGTCTGGCCGTTGATGTCGTAGTAGTAGGTCGGGGCACCGAGGACGAGCACCTCGCAGTCGACCATCTTCTGCGCAACGAGGCCCCAGTCGTCATCCTCCGTCACGCACCACTTCGCGTCCTTGCAGGCTTCGCACCCGGTGCAGGGCCGGATATCCATATCGGCGAGTGAGAGATACTCGGTCTCGATGCCTGCCTCCCGCACCCGATCAAGGATGGTGGTGACGAGAGTCGCGGTATTGCCGTTTTTACGCATGCTTCCGGAGATACCGAGAACGTTCATACCCTATGCTGGTTCCCCTCGTTCTTGATTCTTGTGATCCGGGCATCGAGACCGAGACCCCGGAATGCTGCGGCGACCTCGGGAACCGGGTCGCCGGGACGGTAAAAGAGGTGGGAGGGGCAGGCGCAGTCGCTGCACCCGAACCCCGGGACGGAGGATCCGGCGACGGCACGGGCGAGATCGCACTCGCAGTCCCGGTCGGTGGCGGCGGTGACGACGGCGGCGGGGAAGAAGTGCGGGTCGAGGAGGAGGTAGTCGATGTGCCACCGGGGCGGGCGGTCGCGGCGGAGGGCGAGCCGCAGGTGCCGCAAAACCCGGGCAAGGCCGCCGCTCCCCCGGGCGGATCCCACGTAGACGTGGCTGCCGCGGGGAAACTCCCGCTCCCCGAGAGCGCCGACCCGGACGATGCAATTGTTGTTCTCAAGGATGAGGGCGTAGACACCTTTATCCATAGAACCGGAGCGCCTCCCGGGCGGCCGCGATATGCCGCCCGCCGCCCCGGGCGACAGGCTCGCCGTGGCCGGGGTAGAGCCCCTCGACATCGAGGGCGCCGAGGCGCTCGATGGATGCCGCAAGCGCCGTCCGATCGCCGCCCGGGAAGTCGTAACGCCCGAAGGATCCGCCGGTGAAGACGGTGTCCCCGGAGAAGAGCAGTTTTTCAGCCTCGGCGTAGAGGCAGATCCCGCCCGCGGTGTGGCCGGGGGTGTGGATGACGCGGAGGTTCCCTACCCGGTCGCCGTCATGGAGAAGAACGTCGGCAACGATCCCGGGCGAGCGGGCCCCGAAGACCATCGAGAGGCTCCGGGCGTCGTCGGCGAGGCCGGGCGCGTCCGCCTCATGGATGCAGACGGCCGCATCGCCGCAGAGCCGCGCGATCTCTTTGATGTGGGCGATATGGTCGTAGTGGGCGTGGGTGATGACGATCGTATCGATCGCGGCGGCATAGGGCTGCACCGCCATCGGGAGAACGCCCGCGTCGATAAGGACGTTTTCGTAAACGAACGAATTGGCGTAGGTCGCATCGCTCGCGATCCACCGGACTGGCATGCAGACTAATATGGCTTCCGGGCAAATGGTTCTTATGCATACCCTGATCTCCGCGTGCCTGCGCGGGGTTCCCCCCGAGGTGGAGACGATCGCCCGGGAAGAGGATCTCCCGCCCCACGCCGCCGCCCGGGCCGTCGCCCGCGGCCGGATCGTCATCCCGGCAAACCCCATAAGACCGCACCGACTCTGCGCCATCGGGGAGGGCTGCAGGGTACGGGTCAACGTGAACGTCGGGACGTCGGGAACCCGGTGCGACGAGGATCTCGAGGTCGAGAAGGCGAAGGCGGCCCTCCGGGAGGGTGCGGACGCGTTGATGGACCTCTCGACCGGCGGCGATCTCGTCCGCATCCGGCAGAAGATCCTGAAACTCGATGCGCCGGTCGGCACCGTCCCCGTCTACGAGGCGGTCAGGCGGGCGGGGAGCGCGGCGGACGTCGACGCCGATCTCCTCTTCAAGGTCATCCGGGAGCACTGCCGGCAGGGCGTGGACTTCCTGACGCTGCACTGCGGCGTGAACCGCGACGCCCTCGCGTCGCTCAAGGCCGACCCCCGGACGATGGGCGTCGTCAGCAGGGGCGGGGCGTTCCACGTGGCGATGATGGCCGCGACGGGCGAGGAGAATCCCCTCTATGCCGAGTATGACTACCTCCTCGAGGTCCTCGCCGAACACGACGTCGTCGTGAGCCTCGGCGACGGGATGCGGCCGGGCGCGCTCGTGGACGCCGGCCGCCTCGCGAAGTCGACGGAGTACCTGACGCTCGGCCATCTCGCGAAGCGGGCGCTCGCCGCCGGGGTGCAGCGGATGATCGAGGGGCCGGGGCACATCCCGGCCGACCAGGTCGGCTACAACGTCCGGATGATCAAGGAACTGACCGACGGCGCTCCGCTCTACCTGCTCGGCCCGCTCGTCACCGACGTGGCGCCGGGCTACGACCACGTCGTGGGGGCGATCGGGGGCGCGATCGCCTGCATGAACGGCGCCGACTTCCTCTGCATGGTCTCGCCGGCCGAGCACCTGGCGCTGCCGGACGTTCGCGACATCGTGGAAGGGACGCGGGTGGCGAAGATCGCGGCGCACGTCGGGAGCCTCTCCCGCGCCGCCGCACACACGAAGAACCGCGAGATCCGGATGGCGGAGGCGCGGCGGGCGCTCGACTGGGAGAAACAGTTCGAGGCGGCGCTCGCTCCCGAGGAGGCGCGGCGTATCCACGAGCGCGACGGCGAGATCGAGACCTGCTCGATGTGCGGCGACCTCTGCGCCGTAAAGATGGTGCGGGATATCCTCCCGGTACCGGAAGAACGGATGGAGCCGTGAAAGGTTCTCCTGGATACTCTTCTCCACTTCCTTTATATTTTCCGAATGCTCGAACTCCGCTCGGCGCTGCTGGCCGAACGTCGTGCTCGAAAACGCTTTGCGTTTTCTCAAACTCCGGACGTCCCATCCGTCGCTCTTCGCACCTAACGGTGCTCGAATTCCTTCCCCTTTTGGGGAAGTCATTACCCGAACCGCCCGTCGATCCAGGCGGTTACCGCGTCGCGGCTCCGCCGGTAGGCCGCGATCACCTTGTCGGGGGTTCCGGTTGCGCGGCCCGGGTCGGGGAAGTCGACGTGGATCGTCTCCTTCGTCCAGGGAAACATCGGGCAGACACCCCCGGCACAGAGCGCGACGACGTAATCCATCTCCTTTCCGTCAAAGAGCGTGAGATCCTTTGCCTGCTGCTCTGAGATGTCTATCTCGATCTCGCCCATCACCCGTACTGCGAGGGGAGCGGGTGCGGTGGGGGCGATCCCGGCGGAGCAGGCCTCGTAGCGGTCGCCGTAGCGGGCGCGGAGATAGCCCTCCGCCATCTGGGTCCGGGCGGCGTTGTTCGTGCCGATGAAGAGCACTCTCTGCTTCATGCCCCTCCCTTCGCGGCCGGGTGGAAAAAGGTTGCCCGACGCTCGGGCACCGCCGGGTGCGCGCCCGGGGTTCGAGAAGGCCGCGGTGCTCCTACGTGTAAGGCCGGCGCCCCCGGCCCGGCAGGAGATCTCAGTCGCGCCCTGCTTCAAGGATCCGGATCGCGAGCAGGGCGGCATTCACGCCGTTGTCCACCCCGACGCAGGCCACCGGGACGCCTCTCGGCATCTGGACGATCGAGAGGAGGGCATCAAAGCCCATCAGCGTCCCGCTCACCGGGACGCCGATCACCGGCCGCTTCGTCTTCGAGGCGATCACTCCCGGGAGAGCCGCCGAGAGTCCGGCGATCGCGATGAAGACCCGTGCATCGCTCGCCTTCACATACTCGTCCAGCCGCTCCGGGTCGCGGTGCGCCGAGATCACCTTGTAGTCGTAGGCCACGCCGTGCTCTTTCAGGGTCTCAAAGACCTTCTCCGCGACGGCGCCGTCCGAGACGGAACCGCAGATAACCGTGACGTCTGCCATATCCAGCTTCAATTGTGGCCCGCCTCTTTTTCACCCTGTCGATATTGCACGGTGGTGAGGTTGATATGAAACCACATCCAACTTCCTTGCAGGAACAGCGTCTGTCCTCGACGAGACGATACGGACTGATATCCCATGGAACAAGAACCACTCCTGATGATTCCAGGCCCGGTACCCATTCCGCAGCGGGTACGTGCCGCCATGACGCGGCAGGCCATCAACCACCGCGGCCCCGAGTTCGGCGCCGCATATGCGGAGACCGTCCAGACCTTAAAGACCCTTTTTGGTACCGTAAATGAACTCTACATCATCAGCGGCTCGGGAAGCGCCGGGATGGAGGCGGGCGTCGCGAACTTCGCGCGGGACAAGCGAATCGTCTCGCTCGTAAACGGTAAGTTCGGCGACCGCTTTGCCAAGATCGGCGCGCGTTACGGCACCGTCACCTCCCTCGAATCGGAGTGGGGGACACCGCTCGATCTCGCGGCCCTCGAGCAGGAACTCGAAGCCGGGGCCGAGGTCGTGACCATGGTCCACAACGAGACGAGCGCCGGTATCAAGAACCCCGCACCCGAGGTCGGGAAACTCACCCGGAAGCACGATGCGCTCTTCATCATGGACGGAGTCACTTCCATCGGCGGCGACGACGTCCGGATGGACGAATGGGGCGTTGATATCGCCGTCGTCGGATCGCAGAAGTGCCTCGCCGCCCCGGCGGGCCTCGCCGCTATCGCTGTTGGCGAGCGTGCCTGGGACCGGATATCGGAGAAGCGGCCGTTCTACCTCGATATGGCTGCTTACCGGAAGAGCGGGAGCGGCACCCCGATGGAGACCCCCTACACCCCGGCGGTCCCGCTCTTCCTCGCGCTGCACGAGGCATGCAAAATTATCGAGGAAGAGGGCGTTCCAGCCCGGATCGCCCGCCACCGCCGGATGGCGGACTCCGTCCGCGCCGCAGCGAAGGGATGGGGCGTCGACCTCTTCCCGACACTGGACGCGCACCACGCCTACTCGAACACCGCCACCGCCATGCGGATTCCCGATGGCATCACCGACAAGGACCTCCGGGGAACCGTCAAGAAGTTCGGGATCGAGATCGCCGGCGGCCAGGACCACCTCAAGGGCAAGATCTTCCGGATCGGCACCATGGGCGGCGTCGGGGCGCAGGAGATCCTCGCCACCCTCGCGGCCGTCCAGTTCGCCCTCAAAAAGTCCGGCTTTGCGGCAGGCGACGGTGTCGAGGCAGCCGCAGAGGTGCTCCTCGGATGAAGATCGGGATCGCCGACACAACGTTCGCCCGCATAGACATGGGCGGGATTGCCGCGGACGAGATCCGCAGACACGCGAGCGTGGGGCTCGAGCGCTACGTCGTCCCCGGGATCAAGGATCTCCCGGTGGCGTGCAAGAAGCTGATCGAGGAGCGGGGATGCGACCTCGTGATGGCGCTCGGGATGCCCGGGGGGGCGGAGAAGGACAAGGTCTGCGCTCACGAGGCCTCCCAGGGCCTCATCATCTGCCAGCTGATGACGAACAGGCACATCATCGAGGTCTTCGTCCACGAGGACGAGGCAAAAGACGGAAAGGAACTTGCCTGGCTAATGGAGCAGCGAACCCGCGAGCACGCGGTGAACGCCGTGCGGCTCGCGCTCCGCCCGAAGGAACTCGAGAAGCTCGCCGGAACCGGCCAGCGGCAGGGGTTCGAGGATGTCGGGCCCGCACGCCTCTAATGCAAAAAGTGAGGATTATCAATAACCGGTGCGAGTAGTACCACAGGAAGGATTGTACATGACGATAAAACTTGGATTCGTCGTCGCGGAGTTCAACCGCGACATCACCTATATGATGGAGATCGAGGCCCGGGAACACGCCGGATTCCTCGACGCGGAGGTTGCCGACACGATCTACGTCCCCGGCGCCTACGACATGCCGCTCGCGATCAAGAAACTGCTCGAGCAGAGCGAGATCGACGCGGTCGTCACCATCGGCTGTGTCATCGAGGGTGCCACCCAGCACGACGAGATCGTCGTCCAGCACGCGGCGCGTAAGATCATCGACCTCTCCCTTGAGTTCGGAAAGCCCGTCGCTCTCGGCATCTCCGGGCCGGGGATGACCCGGATGGAAGCGACCGAGCGGATCGACTATGCGAAGCGCGCAGTCGAGTCGGCCGTGAAGATGGTTCAGCGATTGGGATGAGGAGCCTCTCGGAGAAGGTTGCGGCCATCGCTCCTTCTGCGACGATCGAGATCTCGAACGCCGCAAAGCGGATGGCGCAGGAGGGCGTCGACGTCATCAGCCTCTCCATCGGGGAGCCGGACTTCGACACCCCCGAGCACATCAAGGACGCCTGCATCGGCGCCCTCCGCCGGGGCGAGACGCATTACGCCCCGAGCGCGGGGATACCCGCGCTGACGGCCGCGATCGCGGCGAAGATCGGCCGCGAGAACGCCGTCCCCGCAAAGCCCGACGAGGTGATCGTCACCTGCGGGGCGAAAGACGCCATCTACGAGGCGATGGAGGCCGTCCTGAACCCGGGCGACGAGGTGCTCATCCTCGATCCGGCATGGGTATCCTACGAGCCCTGCAGTCAGCTTGCAGGCGCCGTCGCCCGGCACCACCCGCTCTCGACAGAGACCTTCCAGGTCGACGACACCCTTCTTGAGGCCGTCGGTTCCCGGACGAAGATGATCGTGGTCAACTCCCCCTCGAATCCCTCCGGCGCGGTGCTCGATAGAGACTCGCTCCGGCTCATCGCCGATATCTGCCGTGACCACGACATCTACGCGCTCTCAGACGAGATCTACGAGAAACTGGTCTACGGGAAGGAGCACGTCTCCCTCGCCTCCCTCCCGGAGATGGCGGAGCGGACGATCACGATCAACGGGTTCTCGAAGGCCTATGCGATGACCGGGTGGCGGATCGGCTACGCAGTCGCTCCCCGGCCGATCCTCCGGCAGATGGAGAAGGTGCAGCAGCACACCATATCGCACCCGACGACGTTTGCAATGTTCGGCGCCGTCGCGGCGCTCGAGGGTCCCCAGGACTGCGTGGAAGCAATGCGCCGCGAGTTCGAGCGCCGGCGCGACTACCTCATTCCGGCGCTCCGCGATCTCGGCTACGCCACCGCCCCGGCCGACGGTGCCTTCTACGCCTACGTGCAGGTCGACGGCGACGATATGGCGGTCGCCCGGTCGTGGCTCCACGATCTCCACGTGGCGGTCACCCCGGGAACCGCGTTCGGCACTCCCGGCTGGCTCCGACTCTCCTACGCGACCTCGATGGGGAACCTCGAGGAAGCGGTCGAGCGGATTGCGCGGGCCTAGAGCCCGTTCCTTTTTCCCGGACTTTGTTCTCCCTTCCGCTTCCATTCCGGCAGCCGCTGCAGCCTCTCGTAGTATTTGACCGCCTCGGCAGGGCGGTCGAGATTGATCAGCGCCACCGCCTTTCCGTTGAGGGCTTCGGCGTCGTCGGGGTTGAGGGAGAGAACCCGATCGTAGCAGACGAGCGCCTCCTCAGAGCGGTCCAGGAGCACGAGAGCGTTCCCCTTCGTAGTCCAGGCCTCGACCCTCGTGGGATCGATATCGAGCGCGTGCGTATAACAGGTGACGGCATCGCTGTACCGTCCGAGGACGAAGAGCGCGAGCCCTTTGTTGTACCAGGCGTCTATGTTCTCGGGATGTGCCCGGAGTTCCTGGTCGTAGCAGACGAGCGCCTTGTCGTAGTGTGACAGAACGGAGAGCACGCTCGCTTTGTTGTTCCAGACTCGCTGGTTCTCCGGATCGATCTCGAGCGCCCGCTCGTAGCAGACGAGCGCTTCCTCGTAGTGCTCGAGCTGGTAGAGTGCGTTGCCGTAGTTGTTCCAGGCGATGGCGTTCTCGGGGTGCACCCTGACCACGGCCCGGTAACATTCGATCGCAGCCTCACGGTCCCCGAGGGCGTAGTAACTCTCGCCCCGGTAGTATTCCGCGTCGGTGTGGTCGGGCTGGAGTTTGAGCGCCTGACTGAGGCACTCTACTGCATCCCCGTAACGCTTCATGGTGAAGTAGAGCAGGCCTTTCTGGTACCAGATCTCCGCGTCGACGGCGTTCACCCGGAGCGCGCGGTCAAAGCAGGCGAGCGCGAGGTCGTAGCGCTTCAGTTTCTTCAGCGTTGTGGCCTTGTGATGCCAGATACCGGGGTAATCGGGGTTGATCCGGAACGCCCGCTCGTAGCAGTCGAGTGCCTCTTCGTAGCGCTCCAGGTTCTGCAGTCCCCGGCCCCGGTTGTACCAGGCCTCGACGTCGTCGGGGCGGAGGGCGAGCGCGCGGTCGAAGCATCCGATTGCCTCTTCGTAACGCTGGAGCGCCGAGAGCGTGCATCCTTTGGTATACCAGGTATCGGTGTGCTTCGGGTCGATGGCGACGGCCCGATCGTAGGATGCGAGTGCGTCCTCGAAGCGGGAGAGAAGGGTCTCGATGGTTCCCCTGGCATACCAGGCGTTTGCGTTCCCCGGTTCAAGCGCGACCACCCGGTCGTAGCACCCGATCGCCATCTCATACCGGCGTTCGGTGGCAAGCGCCGTGCCGCGGGCGAGCCAGGCGTCAACCCGGTTCGGTTCGAGCGTGACCACCCGGTCGTAGCACGCGATTGCCTCGGGGGTGAGCCCGATCTTCCGGAGAGCGTGGCCCCGGGTGAGCCAGGCGCCCGCGGAGTCCGGTGCGAGTTTCACCGCCTGGCCGGAAGACCCGGCCGCTTCCCGGTACTCCCCGATCTCGTAGAGCGCCTGTCCCCGGGCCTGCCAGAACCGGGCACAGGTCGGGTCGATCCGGATCGCCTGGTCGAAGCACTCGATCGCTGCCCGGTGGTTCCGGGCGCCGGTGAGAGCGAGCCCCTTTTGATACCAGGCGGCGCCGGTGCTGGGGCTCTGCTGAATCGCCCGGTCGTAGCACTCGACGGCCCGGTCGTACTGCCCCTGCTCGGCGTATGCCTGTCCCTTCCTGCACAAGGCCTCGGCGCTCTTCCAGGGGAGTTCCATTTCGTGAAAGATAGTGCCACCGGGTTAAAAAGAGTTTCGATAGGGTTCTCAAAAATCCCTCCCATCTGGAAAGATTATTTCGTTTTTAGTTCGTTCTCCCTGGATTTGGATCCGTTCGGTGTGCCGGATCGATTGGCAACATATACATGCTCCGGGATTAAACCGGGGAGATAACCCGAACGGGTCGGATGAGCATGAGAAAGAGGATGCGTGACACCCCGAACCACGATCGTCCACGCGAGAGGCTGGCAGCACGCGGACCACAGGCGCTCACCGATGCCGAACTGATTGCCCTTCTCCTCGGGCGCGGCACGGCGGGGCGGGACGTCTGGCAGGTCGCGGGCGACGTCGAACGCTGCCTGAAGCGTGCTGAAGGCTGCCCTTCGTATGACGATCTCCTCGAGATAGATGGTGTCGGCTCGGCGAAAGCCTGCGAGATCATGGCTTGCTTTGAACTCGGGCGGCGGTATCTCGGGGACGATGGGGTCTCCGGGCACCGGATCACCCGGCCTGAGGACGTCCTCCCGCTGGTCGCGGAGTGGCGGGACAAGAAGCAGGAGTACTTCATCTGTCTCACCTTAAACGGTGCCGGCGAGGTGATCGAGTGCCGGGTGGTCACCGTCGGCATCCTGAACCAGAGCCTCGTCCATCCCCGGGAGGTCTTCTCCGAGGCGATCACCGACCGTGCGGCATCGGTCGTCCTGGTTCACAACCATCCTTCGGGAACTCTTGAGCCGTCGACCCAGGATATCGGGATCACCCGGCAGCTCGTTGAGGCCGGGTCGATCCTCGGCATACGCGTGCTCGACCATCTCATCGTCACGAAGAACGGCTACGCGAGTTTGAAGGAACTCGGGCACCTGTAATCGGTACAGATCGCGATTGACGTGCCGGCGGCGCGTGCGGGGGTTGCCACGCGGTACGGGGGAGGCCGGGAAACGAACCGCCCGCCCGCCCGGGGAAGACCGCCCCGTCCCCCGGTTTGAGCCGAACCCTGTCGGAGGATCGTGAAAATCCAGCGAATTCCCCCGCATTCGGCATCACTGTCCTGAAAAAAGTTTATCCCTTTCCGTCGGCCAAGAGTATACGAGGCGTACTTATTATGGACACAGGGTTTCTCCGGGTACTGCTTGATCCCGGGCGGTTCTTTGAGACTCGCATGCAGGAAAAACCAAGCCTGAAGATACCGGCGCTGATCGCACTCGCCGTCGGGCTGATCGGTGCGGTCTCGGTCATACCGATGACGGATATCACCATGGCCATGCTTCCCGCGGATATGCAGGGCCTCGGGGTGATCATGACGATCTTCTCCGCAGGTATTGCCTTCGTCGGCGGGTTCCTCGCGTGGATCATCTACGGCTTCGTCTTCCACGTCGTTTCGATGTTCTTCAAGGGCCAGGGCGACCTCGAGCGGACACTGGAGTTCACCGGCTACGGGCTCCTCCCCCAGGTCTTCGGGGGCATCATCGGAACCTACTTCTCCTTCCAGCTCCTCTCGGGCCTGAACATCCCGCCCCTGACGAACCCCGAGCAGATGGTGGAGTTCTCCGAGAACCTGGTGACCATTCTCGCGACCGATCCCCTGGCGCGGATTGCCGGGATCGTGAGCATCCTCTTCGTGATCTGGAGCGCGAACATCTGGATCTTCGGTATGAAGTACGCACGGAACCTCTCCACGCGGAACGCGGTTCTCACCGTCGGGATACCCGTGGGGCTCTACATCCTCTATATCCTCATCACACTTGCCGGATGGCTGTAACATGAAATCGATCTACCTTGCAATCATAACCCTCCTCTGTGCCGCTATCGCGGTTGCCGGCCCGGCCAGCGCCGCCCCTGCGGATCTCACCGTGACCTCCTCGTCGCTCGACCCGGCGGTCCTGATGAAGGGCGACACCGGGACGCTGACGGTTGTCGTCCAGAACAACGGCGCCGAACCTGTCGCCATCAGGAGTGCCCGGCTCCACGGCAGCGGGGTCGTGCCCTTAAGCGACCCCTACCCCTCGGTCGGGGAGATCGGCGCCGGGAACGTCAAGACGTTCACCTTCACCGTCCGGGCTGACGGCGGCGAAGGGACGTTCTACCCGACGTTCGTCCTTGACTTCCGCGACGGTGGCGGCAGTCTCCGCTACCCGGTCCCGATCCAGGTCGAGAACACGCCGCTCAGCGCGTCGGTGATCAAGAAACCGGACGCCTTCGCTGAGTCCCGAACGGCCGACATCACCGTCAGGGTGGGCAACCCGCGGCCGAACGCCGCCTCGGGCGTCCAGGTGATCCCGCAGGGGAACGAATTTACCGTCACCCCGACCGGCGGGTTCATCGGTGCTCTCGCCCCCGACGCGTCCGGGACGGTCACGTTCAACCTGACCCCGACCGCGGAGACGGACGTCACGTTCCAGGTGGTCTGGCGTAACGGGATCAACACCCATACCGCGGATCTCGTGCTGCCGGTCGCCTTCGGCGAGGACAAGCGTCAGGCCGACCCCGTCATCACCAACGTCGAGGTCACGCCGATCGCCGGGGGTTACCGGATCGTGGGCGACGTCATGAACGCCGGCCTCGAGTCTGCCCGGTCGGTGCTGGTCACCCCCGGATCGCCCGCGACGCCCATCGACCCGTTCCGGGTCTATGTCGTCGGAACGCTCGATCCCGACGACATCTCGTCGTTCGAGGTGACGTTTAAGACCAATGGTACCGTGACCGAGATCCCGGTCGTCGTCGAGTACCGGGACGACGACGGAAACCGCTACACCGCCTCGACACCGGTCGGACTCGGCGGCACGACGGCAGCCCCGCTCGAAGAGCGGGAGGACGGCGGGTTCCCGCTCTTCGGGATCATCGTCGTGGTGCTGGTCGCGCTCGGGGTTGCCGGAGCGATCTACTACTCCTGGAAGCGGACGTAACGACGATGCCGGTCATCCGTTTCGAGAACGTGAGAAAGGTCTACCCTCTTCCGGCGGGCGACGTCGTGGCGCTTAACGGCGTCGATATCGCCATCGAGGAGGGGGAGTTCGTCCTGATCATGGGCCCCTCAGGGTCGGGGAAGTCGACGCTCTTGAACATCATGGGGTCGCTCGACGTCCCGACCTCGGGCGAGGTCACGATCGCCGAAAAAAAGATCGGCGGGATGGACGACGACGATCTGACCCTTCTGCGGCGCGATCATATCGGGTTCGTCTTCCAGCAGTTCAACCTGATCCCGCTCCTCTCGATAGTCGAGAACGTCGAGTATCCCCTGATCCTTAAGGGCCGGCAGAACGGCACCCGCGAGAGGGCGGAAGAAGTCCTCAGGGCGGTCGGGATCGAGAAGACCCACTTCACCCATAAGCCGGGCGAACTCTCCGGCGGGCAGCAGCAGCGCGTGGCGATCGCCCGGGCACTCGTCAACGACCCCGACTTCCTCCTCTGCGACGAACCGACCGGGAACCTGGACTCGAAGACCGGTACCGCCATCATGACCCTCCTTGATAGGATGAACCGCGAGGAGGGCAAGACCGTCGTCATGGTCACCCATGACCCCCGTATGACCGAATACGCCGACCGGACGATCCGGCTCGTCGATGGAAAGGTGGAACGATGACGTTCTTCGACCTCGCCCGCCGGAACGTCGTCCGTCACTGGCTCCGGTCGTCTCTTGCGGTCATCGGGATCGTCATCGGTGTCATCGCGATCGCCTCCCTCGGCATCATGGGCAACAGCATCGGCTTGATGTTCAACGACATGGTCAGCGACGTCGGCGACACCGTCATCGTCTCCCCGGCGACGGGCGTGGGCGGCGGCAAACTCACCGACCGGGAGGTCTCCGATATCGCCCGGGCGGTCGGCTCGAACGACGTCATACCGTTCTCGAGCACCGCCGACAGGTTAGCCGTGGGCGATAAAGAGAGCGCCGCGATGATCTACGCGATCCCCGCCGGGGATATCCCCGCTCTGCTCAAAGTGGAGTCGGGGGGCTACCCGAGGGATACCGGCGGCGGGTGCCTGATCGGGAGCGAGCTTGCCGCGAACAGCAGGGAGAACGGCCTGAAACTCGGTGCCCGGGTCAGGATCGGCGACGAAACCCTCCGTGTCGTGGGCGTGCTCAAGGAACGGGGGATGGGGTTCGACATCAATCCCGACTACGCCATCGTCGTCCCCTACGCCTGGTATTCGAGTCACTACGACGAAGACGATTACGATCAGGCGATCGTGAAGGTCAGGGACGTCAATAACATCGACGCGGTCAAGGAGTCGATCGAGCAGAGGATGAACCGCCGGGAGGACACCGTCACCGTCATGGATACCCGGGGGATTCTCGAGAGCGTCTTTGCGGCCACCGAGTCGATCACGGTCTTTCTCGCAGGGATCGGCGCGATATCGCTCCTCGTCGCCGGCGTCTCGATCCTGAACGTGATGCTGATGTCGGTGACCGAGCGGATCAAGGAGATAGGCGTTCTCCGGAGCATCGGCACCCGCCGGGGCGAGGTGATGCGGATGTTCATCTACGAGGCGCTCCTCCTCGGCATTGCCGGCGCCCTCATCGGGGGCGTGCTCAGTTTCTGCGCCGGCTACGTGGTAACGGCGGTCTTCGTCGAGAACCCCGATTACCTCTTCGACCCGACGAGCCTCCTCTACATCGTCTTCGGGATGGCCTTCGGCGTCATCACGAGCGTGGCATCCGGCCTCTATCCGGCCTGGAAGGCGGCGCAGTTAAACCCGATCCAGGCCCTGCGCCACGAGTGAGGGCTACCCCAGACATCTCTCTTTTTCCCGCTCGATATCGTCTCGGAGCGTCTCGAGGAGATCGCTGATCGCCCGTGGCGCACCCGGGAGGAGGGCAAGGTATTCACTCCTCCCCTCGACGACGAGGAGCGCAACCGGGGTCAGGCTGAGTGCGGCCGCTCCCCCCACACAGAGCGTGAATGTCCTGATGACAGGAATGATGCACCGGCCGCCTGCCGTACGGCCGCCCCCGACGACGAGATCGGTTCCTTCAGGCACCCGGCACACCCCTGCCCGATACCTGGCGGAGCCGTTCTCTCACCGGTCTTTTCAGAAGCGCCTTTGCAACCGCGATGAGGATCAGGAGCGGGCGGCGAACCTGCATCCGGAGTATGAAGGTGCCTTCGAAGACCTCGCGGTCGAAGACCGGGATCAGCGCAAACTCGATCGCCTCCGCCGGCCAGAGCGCGTAACGAGCGGCGGTGCAGTAGCCGTACACGACACCGGTGTCGGCGGGGCTCTCGAGGCCGAGGGTGATATCCACCCGGAGCGTCTCAAGGCGGAGAGACCGGCAAATGGTCTCGAGAATCTTCCGGATATGCGGCCAGAGGTCACCGGCAGCGTCGAGGTACTCCCGCACCGGCCGGGCCGGCCGTCTCTCCTCGGCCTTCTTCTCTTTCTCCTCCGGTTTCTCCGCCATCATCTCCCCGAGATCCCGGGTCACGATCCGGCGTTCGGCGAGGAGGATCTCGATCGCTTGCATCTCGTCGGCGACCAGAACCCTCGCCCCCACGATGCCCCAGGCTACGGTTGCCGTCGCCCGGGCTCTCTCCCGGCTGCAGTCGGCGACCATCGAGACGGTCACCGGAACCAGGTAGAGGGCCAGCAGAAGAGCGAGGATGAGGACGGCGGCGACGAGCAGGATGAAGAAAAGAAGGGTCGCGGCCATGGAATGGAGAGAACCTTATGCCTCTCCTTCACCGCCGATCGGGATCTCTTTTCCGCCTTCCGATGCCCCGGGCATTCTGCCGCCCTTGTGCTGCTGCATCATCTCGGAGCCCTTCTCGAGCACCCTCTCGACGTGGGGGCCGACCGCCTCTCCGATCGTCGAGATGACCTCGGCGATCTCGCTCTTCTTCTTCAGCGACACCACCTGGATGCCTTCGGGCCCGGGGACACCCCTGGTGATGATGATCAGCGCAACGGCCGATATGCCGCCGCCTCCGGCGCTCGCGGAGCCGGATCCTCCGGCCGGGCCGCCTTCCTTCTTCTCTCCGGAGCCTTCACCGCCGCCGAACCCGAGCCCGAACTCGGCGACCGGTATGATAACCCGCTCGCCGGCCTCGATCGGAGCACCGAGAACCGCGCTCGCGCAGAGTGTTCTTGCAAGTTGATCGACGGTTATCTGAAGCATCGATTCGCCAGTCAAATTATTCACCACAGGTAATCCACTCTCCGGCCTCGTATATAATGGTTGGGGTTTTCCGGCGTTCGCCTGCCGGTTCGGGGGGGCGGCAGGCGTCCTCAGGGCAGGAGACGCCAGCCCACGGCCAGCGTGGCAAGGACGGCGAGGCCGAGTGCGGCGACGAGCGCCAGGCGTAGCGAGGTGTCTGCGAGCCGCGTGAGGGCGGTCGTGAGTTCCTCACGGTAGATGTAGGCGAACAACCCCGCTATCAGGAAGAAGAAGATCCATTCGCTTGGCTGGGCGAGCTCCCGGAGAACCGACTCCCAGAAGTAGTCTTCCGGGTAGCCGTGGCTCGGGAGGGGGCCGAGGAACGGCCAGAACCACTCGACCGGGTGCCGCCACATCCCGTCGAGGAACTGGTGGCTCGACATCCCGGCGGCGACGGCGAAGAGCTCGATCCGCCGGCGGTAGCGGTAGAGGATGAGGCCGGCGATGACGACCAGGAAGAGAACGGTGAGGCCGTGGAAGTAGATCCTGCCGTAGTCCAGGGTTCCGGCGAGGAGGATATGCCCGAGCGGCTTGTCGATCAGGTCGGGGAGCACGGCGCCCAGCACGGCGAGCGCGAGAACCCGCCGGTCGCCGGCGATCGCCGCAAGCACGACGCCTATGAGGAGGCCGACCATGGCGTGGGCGAGGAGGTACATCGGTATCCCGTGGCGGGGCGTGCATATACTCTTTTTCCCGTGCGGTTCAGGCAAGGGGTGAGTTCCCGCTGTGCCAAGGCGATCCCAATTGATCAACAATGCGTACTAATGTATATATGTGTTCAAGGTACACCGTGATGCATGCAGACGAAGTTCCTCCTTGGCGAGGAGGAGATGCCGAAACGGTGGTACAACATCCAGGCAGACCTCCCGACGCCTATGGACCCGCCCCTTCACCCGGCTACCGGGAAACCGGCGGTCCCCGACGATCTCCGCCATCTCTTCCCGATGGAACTGATCCGGCAGGAGATGAGCACCGAGCGCTACATCGATATCCCTGAAGAGGTCCGGGATATCCTCACCCTCTGGAGGCCGAGCCCGCTCTACCGGGCAAGAAGGCTCGAGGCGGCTTTGAAGACCCCGGCGAAGATCTACTTTAAGTGGGAGGGCGTGAGCCCGCCGGGTTCGCACAAGCCCAACACCGCTATCCCCCAGGCCTACTATAACCGTGAAGAGGGGATCGAGCGGCTCGCGACCGAGACCGGGGCGGGGCAGTGGGGTTCGTCGCTCGCGTTTGCGACGAGCCTCTTCGACATGGAGTGCACCGTCTACATGGTCCGGAGTTCCTACGACCAGAAGCCCTACCGAAAAAGCATGATGCAGGTCTACGGCGCCGAGTGCATTCCGAGCCCGTCCGAGAAGACCCGATCCGGCCAGACCATCCTCGCCCGCGATCCGGATACGCCGGGCTCCCTCGGGATCGCCATCTCCGAGGCGGTCGAGGACGCAGCCGCCCACGAGAACACCAACTACGCACTCGGTTCCGTCCTCAACCATGTCTGCCTCCACCAGACGATCATCGGCCAGGAGGCAGTGCAGCAGCTCGCGGCCGCGGAGACCTATCCCGACGTGGTGATCGGGTGCGTCGGCGGCGGCACCAACTTCGCCGGGCTCTCCTTCCCGTTTGCGGGGGCGAAGATGACCGGGAAGCATCCCGATACTGATATCGTCGCGGTCGAGCCCGCGGCCTGCCCGACCCTGACGAAGGGGCTCTACGCCTACGACTTCGGCGACGTTGCAGGGCTGACACCGCTTCTTCGGATGTTCACCCTCGGCCACGACTTCGTCCCGCCGGCGATCCATGCCGGAGGGCTCCGCTACCACGGGGCGTCGCCGCTCGTCTCCCGCCTCGTCCAGGACGGGGTCGTCCGGCCGGTCTCCTACCGGCAGAACGAGGTCTTCGAGGCCGCCGTGCTCTTCGCCCGGACGGAAGGGATCGTCGTCGCGCCCGAGGCCGCCCACGCGGTGAAGGCCGCGGTCGACGAGGCCATCAAGTGCCGGGAGACCGGGGACGCGAAGACAATCCTCTTCAACAACTCCGGGCACGGCAACTTCGATTTCTCCTCCTACGAGGCCTATTTTGCAGGAAAGCTCGTCGACTACGAGTACCCGGCCGAGTTGATCAAAGAGTCGCTCGCCCGGCTGCCGGTGACGGGGTGATGCCGGTGGACTGGACGGCGCTCCAAGAGAGCTGAACACAATCTCGGGATACGAGGAGGCCGTTGCCGCGGCGGACGCGGCTGGCCGGCCTCTTCTCGTCCCGGTTTTTGCAGAGATCCCGCTCCCCGCGGCATCGCCGGCCGACCTCTATGCCTCCCTCCGGGACGGCCCGGGGTTCCTGCTCGAGTCGCTCGAGGGGAGCGAGAAGACCGCCCGTTACTCGTTCATCTGCACCGCCCCTGCCGCGACCGTCGCCGTGGCCTCCGACGGCACGCTGACGGTCTCCGGCGATTCGCGCATCCGGGAGGTTGCCGCCGGCGTCGAGGGCGAGGATCCCCTCGACGTCCTCCGGTCGTTCATGGGCCGGTTCCGGGTCGCCTCCGCGCCGTTCCCCCGGTTCTCGGGGGGGCTTACCGGTTACTTCGCCTACGACCTTGCCTCGTCCCTCTACCCGGTTCCCGAACTGGAGGGAGCCGAAGAACCCGCCGCCCGGTTCATGCTGGCGCAGGACTGCCTCGCCCTCGACCACAAGAGAGAGCGGCTCGCGCTCGTCGCAAACCTGCTCGTTGCCGACGGGACCGACGCGGAAGAGGAGTTCCATCGGGCCCGGACGGGGATCGCGGAACGGGCCGCCCGGATTCGCGATCTTGCGCCACCGTCGCCGTGCGGGCGGTGCAGATCCGGCGTTCCGGCGTCGTCCTGCACCCCGGACGAGTTCTCGGGCGCGGTTCTCCGGATAAAAGAGCATATCGCAGCGGGCGACGTCTTCCAGACCGTCCTCTCCCGGCGGCTCGCCTGCCGCATCGAGGGCGACCCGTTCGCCGTCTACCGGCACCTCCGGGCGGAGAACCCGAGCCCCTACATGTACTACCTGGACTTCGGCGACCGCCAGGTCGCCGGGAGCAGCCCCGAGATGCTCGTCCGGGTGGAGGACGACCGGGTGACGACCGTCCCGATCGCCGGCACCCGGCCGCGGGGGCGGACCCCGGCGGAGGACGACCTGCTCGCGGCCGAACTCCTCAGCGACGAGAAGGAGCGGGCGGAGCATGTCATGCTCGTCGACCTGGCGAGAAACGACGTCGGGGCGGTCTCCGCCTTCGGGAGCGTCTCGGTGACGGATTTCATGACCGTCGAGCGGTTCTCTCACGTCCAGCACATCGTCTCGACGGTCTCGGGGAGGCTCCGGGAAGGGTGCGACCGGTTCGACGCCCTCCGCTCCTGTTTCCCGGCAGGAACCGTCTCGGGCGCCCCGAAGGTCCGGGCGATGCAGATCATCGGCGAGACGGAAGGGCTCCGCCGCGGTATCTATGCCGGGGCGGTCGGTTATGTCGGGTTTTCCGGCACGATGGACCTTGCGATAGCCATCCGGACGGTTCTGGTGCAGGACGGCGTTGCTTCCGTCCAGGTGGGAGCGGGGATCGTGGCCGACTCCGACCCCGGCCGGGAGTGGGCCGAGACCGAGAACAAAGGGCGGGCGATGCTTGCGGCGCTCGGTGCGGAGGTGGAGTGATGCGGGTGCTCGTCATCGACAGCTACGACAGTTTCACCTTCAACCTCTGCCAGCAGATCGGGGTGTTCGGGGCGGAGCCGGTCGTGGTGAAGAGCGATACGCCGTTTGAACGGATCCAATCCGAATCGTTCGATCGGATCGTCCTCTCGCCCGGCCCGGGGCATCCCCGGGACTCCGCCCTCTACCGGGAGGTTCTCGGCACGATCAGCCGCGCCGTCCCGACGCTCGGGGTCTGCCTCGGCCACCAGGCGATCGGCCTCGCCTTCGGCGCCCGCATCACCCGGGCGAACCGGCTGATGCACGGGAAGCGGTCGCTCGTCCGGCACGACGGTGCGGGGATCTACGCAGGCGTGCCCGACCCCCTCGTCGCGACCCGCTACCACTCGCTCGTCATCGACCCGGCATCCGTTCCGGACTGCCTCGCGGTGACGGCCTTAAGCGACGACGGGGCGGTCATGGGCGTCCGGCACAGGTCGTTCCCGATCGAGGGGGTGCAGTTCCACCCGGAGAGCATCCTCACTCCCGAGGGGGACCGGCTGGTGGCGAACTTCCTCTCCGGCACGGGAGGCGTGGCATGATCCGCGAGGCGATCGCCCGGGTCTCCTCGGGTACGGATCTCTCCCCGGCCGAGGCGGGAGGGGTGATGGAGGAGATCATGCGGGGCGCGGCGACACCCGCCCAGATCGGCGGATTCCTCACGGCTCTGCGGATGAAGGGGGAGACGGTTATAGAGATCGCGGCGTTCGCCCGTGCGATGCGGGCGGCGGCCGTCCCGGTCTCCCTCCCCTCCCCCGGGGCGCGGGTGGATACCTGCGGGACCGGGGGCGACGGCGCGGGGACGTTCAACATCAGCACCGCGGCCGCCTTCGTCGCGGCCGGTGCAGGCATCCCGGTCGTGAAGCACGGGAACCGTGGGGTTTCGAGCCGGTGCGGCTCGGCCGACGTCCTCGAGGCGCTCGGGGTCGACGTCGCGATCCCGCCCGAACGGGTGGCGGACGTCCTTTCGGCCGCCGGGATCGCGTTTCTCTTCGCCCCGGCCTACCACCCGGCGATGCAGTACGTCCGCGCCGCCCGGCAGGAGATCGGGATACGGACGGTCTTCAACCTCCTCGGCCCCCTGACGAACCCGGCAGGCGCTGGAGCCCATCTGCTTGGCGTCTACGACCCCCGCCTGACCCTTCCGGTCGCCCGGGTCCTCGGCGATCTCGGGGCGGAGCGGGCGATGGTCGTCCACGGTGCGGGGCTCGACGAGATCGCGACGGCCGGGTCGACGACGGTTGCGGAACTCCGGGACGGCGAGGTCACGGCGTATACTCTCGACTGCATGGAGTTCGGAATTCCGCGTTCATCCGTCGCGGCCGTCCGGGGCGGCGGGCCGGAGGAGAATGCCGCGACCCTCCTTTCCCTCCTGTCGGGAGAGGAGGGCCCCGTCCGGGATATCGTCCTCCTCAACGCCGGGGCGGCGATCTACCTCGGCGGGAAGGCTCGCGATATCGCCCGGGGGATCGCCCGCGCCGAGGCGTCGATCGACTCGGGGGCGGCGCTCGACCGGCTCCGCCGGCTGGTCGGGGCGACCGGAGGCGGGACATGATCCTCGACGAGATCGTCAGGTCGACCAACGAGCGCCTCCGGCACCTCGACCAGCTGGTCGATCCCGATCCCCTGCCCCGCCGGAGTCTCGCAGCGGCGATACGCGCCTCTTCCGGGAGGCACGCGGTCATCGCCGAGGTGAAGTACGCCTCTCCGTCGCGGGGGAGGATCCACGAGGGCTGCACCCCCGAAGCGATCGCCCGGGAGTTCGTCGCCGCCGGGGCCGCCGGGCTCTCGGTGCTGACCGAACCCACCTACTTTTCGGGGAGTATCGAGAACCTCGTCCGGGTGCGGCGTGCGGTATCCGTCCCGGTCCTCCGGAAGGACTTCATCATCGACGAACGCCAGCTCGCCGAGACCCGGGTGCTCGGCGCCGACGCCGTCCTCCTGATCGCCCGGGTGCTCGATGATCGCCTCCCCGCGTTCGTTGATTCGGCGCTCGCGCTCGGGCTCGAGCCGCTCGTCGAGGTTCACGATAGGGACGAGATGGAGCGCGCTCTCGCGACGGATGCGACCCTCATCGGGATCAACAACCGCAACCTCGCAACGATGACGGTCGATCTCTCGACGACCGTCCGTCTCGCGAGAGCGGCCCGCGACGCGGGGAGGATCGTGGTCTCGGAGAGCGGCATCATATGGCCCTGCGACGTCCGGAGCCTCTCCCGGCACTGCGACGCGTTCCTGATAGGATCCGCCCTGATGTCGGCCCGCGACCGGAGAAAACGGCTGGAGGGGTTCGTATTCGCGTGAAGATCTGCGGGATGACGAGCGTTCGCGACGCACTCCTCGCCGTGGCGGCCGGAGCCGACGCGATCGGCGTGGTGCTCGCGAGCCCCTCCCCCCGGTCGGTGAGCCCGGAGGTGGCGCGGGGGATATTCGCGGCGGTTTCGCCGTTCGCGACCACGGTCGCGGTCACCTCGACCGACCGGCCCGAAGACATCCCGTCGCTCCTCTCCTCGCGGCCGGACGCGGTTCAGGTGCCGGGCAGTCTTGAGGTGCCCCGTGATGCGGGGGTGCGGGTCATCAGGATGCTCTCTCCCGGCGACGCTCTCCGGGACGACTGCGACGCGGTGATCGTCGATGGCAGCCACGGCACCGGGCGGGCGTTCGACCCGGAGTATGCCCGTGAGTGCGTGGCCGCCTCCCCGGTCCCGGTCATCCTCGCGGGAGGGCTCACCCCCGGGAACGTCGCCGACGCAATCCTGGCGGTGCGGCCGCATGCGGTCGATGTCTGTTCAGGCGTCGAGGTGGCGCCGGGGATCAAGGACGAGCGCCTCATGCGGGCGTTCGTGAAGATATGCAGGATGATGGACAATCCATGAAACCAGGACGATACGGTATATACGGCGGGCGGTACGTGCCCGAGACCCTGATGAGCGCGCTGATCGAGCTCGAAGAGACCTACGAGCGGGTTCGCGAGGATCCGGAGTTCTCCAGCCGGCTCTCCTGGTACCTCCGCGAGTACGCCGGGCGGGAGACGCCGCTCACCTACTGCGCGAACCTCTCCCGCGACCTCGGCTGCCGGGTCTACCTGAAACGGGAAGACCTCCTCCACGGCGGTGCGCACAAACTGAACAACACCCTCGGCCAGGCGCTGATGGCGAAGTTCATGGGCAAGCGCCGGCTGATCGCCGAGACGGGCGCCGGGCAGCACGGCGTCGCGACGGCGATCGCGGGCGCGGCGCTCGGTCTGCCCGTCGAGGTCTACATGGGCGAGGTGGATACCCGCCGCCAAGCGTTGAACGTCTTTCGGATGGAACTCCTCGGTGCCCGGGTCGTCCCGGTCGTTTCCGGGACGCGGACACTGAAGGACGCCATCAACGCAGCGATGCGCGACTGGGTGGCGAACCTCGGGGATACCCACTACCTGCTCGGCTCCTGCGTCGGCCCGCACCCCTTCCCCCGGATCGTCCGCGATTTCCAGTCGGTCATCGGCGAGGAGACGAGAAGACAGATCCTTGAGAGGGAAGGTCGGCTCCCCGACACCGTCGTCGCCTGCGTCGGCGGGGGTTCGAACGCGATCGGCATCTTCTACCCGTTCGTAAACGACAATGTCGCGCTTGTCGGCGTGGAAGCGGGAGGCGAGGGGCTCGATTCCGGCCGACACGGCGCTTCGCTCTCTGCCGGTTCGGTCGGGGTCTTTCAGGGGGCGCTCTCCTACCTTCTCCAGGACGGCGACGGCCAGGCGCTCGAGACGCACTCCGTCGCCGCGGGCCTCGACCACCCCTCGGTCGGGCCGGAGCACGCCATGCTGAAGGACTCCGGGCGGGTCCGCTACGAGGCGGTCACCGACGCCGAGGCACTCCACGCCTTCCGCCGTCTCTCCCGCACCGAGGGGATCATCCCGGCGCTCGAGTCCGCCCACGCGGTCGCCTACGCTCTCCGGGCGGCGGACGATCTCGATAAGGACGGCATCCTCGTCGTCAACCTCTCGGGGAGGGGGGACAAAGACGTCGCCGACGTCGCGAACCTTCACGGGGGCGTCGCATGAGCCGGATCGACGCCCTCTTTGCCCGGAAGAGCCCGGTCTTCATCGGGTTCACCGTCGCGGGGGACCCCGGGATCGAGGCGTCGCTCCGGGTGGCGAAGGCGATGATCGATGCGGGCGCCGACCTCCTCGAGATCGCCGTCCCCTATGCCGACCCGGTGGCGGACGGCCCCGTGATCGAGCGGGCGCACGTCCGCGCCCTCCGGGCGGGGACCACCCCAGACGACGTCTTCGCCCTCGTCCGGCGGATCAGGGGATATGCGCCGGCGCTCCCCCTCGTCCTCTTCACCTACCATAACATCATCCACCGCCGGGGGCCGGACCGGTTCTTTTCGGAGGCCGCGGCCGCCGGCGCGGACGGCGTCCTCATCGTCGACCTTCCGAGCGAGGAGTCGGGCGAGGTCGCACCATACGCCGCCCGATACGGCATCGACCGGATTGTCCTCATCGCCCCGACGACCTCGCCGGAGCGGCAGCGTACCATCCTCAAGGACGCCTCCGGGTTCGTCTACCTGATCTCGCTCGAGGGGGTGACCGGCGAGCGCGACCACCTCCCCCCCGGTATCGCCGGGCTGGTCGGCGCGGTGCGGGAGAAGACGGACCTCCCCCTCGCCGTCGGGTTCGGGGTCTCGCGCCCGGAGCATGTCCGGACCGTCGCAGCCGCCGGTGCGGACGGCGTCATCGTGGGGAGCGCGCTCGTCCGGCTGATCGAGGAGCATCTCGACGACGGGGCCGCGATGCATGAAGCGCTCGCGACGGCGATCGTCGCGCTCCGGCGCGGGCTCGTCCCCGACCCCGAACCTGATATGCCCCGGCGCGAAAGGGTAGAGGGATGAGAAAGACCGTCGGGTTTCTGGTCAACCCGGTTGCCGGGATGGGCGGCGCCGTGGGGCTGAAGGGGACGGACGGACAGGCGGCCGAGGCTCTCCGCCGGGGAGCGGTCCCGCACGCCGCTGACCGTGCTGTCCAGGCCCTCTCCGCCCTCCGGGGTCAGGATATCGCGTGGTGCACCTGTGCGGCGCCGATGGGCGAGGACGTCCTCGCGAGTGCGGGGATCGACCGCTATACCGTCCTCCACTGGCCCGCCATTCCGACGGGTGCCGCCGACACGAAGGCCGCGTGCCGGGCGTTCCTTGATGCCGGGGTGGATCTCGTCGTATTCTGCGGCGGGGACGGGACGGCCCGGGACGTCTTCGACGCCGTGGGGCGGGAGGTGCCTATCCTCGGCATCCCTGCCGGGGTGAAGATGTACTCGGCGGTCTTCGCGGTCAACCCGGCGGCGGCAGCCGACCTCATCCGCCGGGCGGGAGAGGTTCCCTGCCGCGATTCCGAGGTGATGGATGTCGACGAGGAGGCCTACCGCTCCGGCCGGCTTACCGCCCGGCTTTACGGCTACGCGTGCGTCCCCTATATCCCGGAGCGGACCCAGGGAGGGAAGCAGGTCTTCGAGCAGCAGGACGAGGAGCGGGCGAAGGAGGATATTGCGGCGTTCATCGCCGAGATCATGATCCCGGACACCCTCTACATCTTCGGCGCCGGGAGCACGACCGCCCGGATCATGGAGCGGCTCGGGCTTCTCCCCACGCTCCTCGGGGTCGACGCCGTCAGGAACGGGGAGGTCCTCGCCCGCAACGCCGACGAGCGGACGCTGCTCGCCCTCCTCGACACCTACCCGCGGGCTAAGATCGTCATAAGCCCCATCGGCGCCCAGGGTTTCGTCCTCGGGAGGGGGAACCAGCAGATCAGCCCCGCGGTGATCCGGAAGGCCGGGCTACGGAACCTGGTCGTGGTCGCCACGCCGGGGAAGCTCGCCGCAACTCCCCTCCTCTACGTCGACTCGGGGGACGCAGCGCTCGACCGGGAGATGGGCGACTCGCTCCAGGTCGTCTCCGGCTACCGGATTGCACAGCGAAAGCGGGTCGTCCACCCCGAATGAGACCGGCTCGCTCTTCGCGACGGAGTAATGCTCGGCAAGCTTGCGGAGGTCCCGGATTTTGGCGTTCGCCGCCTCGATGATCGAGAGAACCTCCAGGTAGCGGCTGTCCGCGAACGCACCCTCCTGAGCGTCACGAGTTGCTTGCGTAGTGTTTATGGCGAGCTGGAGTTCGATGTCGCAGAGTCATAAAAGAGGATCCTTATTGGCGCTGCGCCGCACTCCGCTGCCGGGCGAGGACGAGGAGCAGGACGCCGAGGAGCCCGAGCCCGGCGTAGACGTAAGCCGCCCCGGCGAACTCGTAGAGCGACGGCGAGTGGATTATGATATTCTCCGGGAGCGGTGGGGCGAGGAAGAGGCCGTATGCCCAGAGCAGGCCGGGGAGACTGATGAACCCCGCCTCGATCGCCCCGAACCATGCCGTCGATCCCTTCTCGAGCGGGAGCGCCCCGAGCAGGATCAGGACCCCCGGAGCGAGGAGGACGGTCGCGAGCAGGCTCGCCCCGGAGGACTGGTGCACCGGTCCGAAGACGGCGAGGGCGAGGAGGAGCACCGCGAGGGGTACCGCGGCCCACCACCTGCCCCCTTCCTCCCGCACGGCGACGGCGAAGAGCACCGCTCCCGCAAGGGAGAGGATGCAGAAGAGAAGGAGCACCGGCGAGAGCCCTAAAGTCAGGTACGCGGACCGGCCGGGCGGGGCGGCGAACCGGGCGTATAGCCCGACCACGGGAACGGCGATGAAGTAGGCCGCGGCGAGTGCGAGTGCGATCGAGGTTCTCTCCGGCGCCGTGCCTACCCCTCCTCCTCGGCGTGCCTCTCTTCCCGGAGCCCCGGGGTGGGGGCGGCGGTCAGGCGGAGAGCGGCGTAGAGGGCTGTGGCGACCAGCACGCACTCGAGGTAGAACCCGAAGCCTGTGAGCGCGGAGAAGAGCAGGGTATGTGCGGGCGCATCCGCGGTGAGGGGCAGGACGGTCATGATGCCGTCGAGGAGCCACCCGAATACCGGCACCCTGTCCGCGATCAGGGGAGCAGGGCCACCCGGCCACCGGTCCGGGTTTATCAGGAGGGCGAAGACGAACGGAACGGAGGCTGCAACGGCGACGAGCATCGCCTGCCGCTCCCTCCGGACCGGGACGGCGCCCGAAATAAGTGGGAGCGGCGTCGCGGCTCCCGCGACCGCAAGGGTGACGATCACGAGAACGAAGACGGGGAGAATCTGTTGCGGCGTCCCGGAGACGCTCACGGCGATACCCGCCCAGACGATGCATGCAGCGACCGCAACGAGCGGGGGGATGGCCGGCGAGAACCGGCTCCGGGGGAGAGAGGCGACGATCTTACCTGACATACTGCACCATATCGTGACGTGAACCCGGGACGCGGTTCGGCTGCCGTGTCCTGGAAACCTGCGGGAGAGGTCAACGTTCTTCTATAAACGATTTCTGTCACGATCGTCTACACGTCGGGGCGCTTCAATCCGTTTCGTTCCCGGAAAGGCGGTAGAAGGGGTATCTCGATGCGGCTCTTCCGCCGAGGCAGAACGGTCAGCCCGGCTGCTTCTCCCGGCACCGGTTGCTCACGATCTGCACGATAAGGCTGCTAAACAGCAGGATGAAAAACAGGTACCGGGCAGGGGCGCCGGGCCGGTCGTGCAGGATTATATCCTGGTAGAAGTTGACCGCGAGGACGACTGCGGCAAGGACGAGGAGTAGTTTCCACAGGAACGACAGGTAGTTGCAGTTCGTGATCGTCACCGGTTATCCGATCCCTATCGCGCGATGGAGATAGTACGCGAGGGCCACGCCGGTTGCCAGAGCGACGAAGACGGCCCGGTCCTTCGACTTCTCGTGGAATATCCACACGCCGAAGTAGGTCGAGAGGCAGAACCAGCCGAGGAGGAGCAGGCCGGCGAACGGGATCTTCAGGAGGACCGCCCCGGAGAAGAGGATGAGCGGCGAGAGGGCGTAGACCGCCGATTTCATCGTCTGCTCGAACTCGCGGTGTACGTCGACGAAGAGCAGGAAGAAGTGCTCGACGAGGCTGACGGCGAGGAGGGCGACGGCCCCGGTTATCAGGCCCTGTGTCAGGGTGACAAGGATGTCTGCCCCAATAAACCAGAACCGGTGTATTCCGTCAATCTTCAGCTCCTCTCCCGTAAGGAGGGGTAGCATCATGAATAGGACTGATGCGACTGCGACGATCGCGAAGTAGAATGTGAGATCGTCGCGCAGCGGTTTTTCGTTGAGTTTCTGAAAGACCCACCGGGGGCCGGAGAAGGCGCTTTCCGGTGATATTTCTGTCGACATGGTCTTCTTTTCCTTGAACGATGGTAACCGCCCGTCCGCTTCCGGTATCGATGAAGTCGATGTTCTCCTATAAATGTTCTCTGTCATGATCGTCCACACGTCGGGTCACGGTTGGTTAAAGAGAGGCAGCCGGTGCCCGTTATCGCTCTGACACTAGGCGGGGCCGGGGGGTGGTATAGCCCCCATTCATCCTTCGTCCGGGTGAGGGGAGCTTGTTTTTACCGATGGGCGGCCTGAAAATCGTTGGTATCAGCGGTGGAGTACTGCCGGGAGGTTCAATCGCCTCTCGCGGATGGTCGATGTGAGCTCGAACCGACCCTCTCCGGGTTCGAACGGGGAGCAGGATACAGTCAACGTTCCGGAATGGATACCTTCTGATTCCTGAGTTGTGCTGTGAGGTATCCCTGCAGGGTCCCAGACGGTCAGGGTGAAGACAGCCGTTCTGGTCCCGCCGAGTTCATTTCCACGGTCGTTTTCGCATGCGACAAGGAAGACGCTTCTTCCCGTCCCCGTCTCGATCGAGGGGACCGGGTTCGAGTGTGTTGCGTTGCTCCCAAAGTCGGTCCAGACTCTGCCGAGGAGATAGACGCCGTGGGTGGCGTTATCCTGGAAGACGATCTTGCCCCCGGCGGTGGTGGCGTTCACGACGATGTCCTCCGCGGCATACGATACGAGCCCGTACCCGAGGAGGATGGCAAGGCCCAGCGTCAGGATGATGCTGCACATTACTTTTTCGCTCAATCGGATCACCGTTTCAAAAAATAGGTGCATTCCTAGGGGATGCACCCCCTTCAGACATAGTCGAGGTCCCCGGTGCCTATGTCCGTTGCTTTCGTTGTGTCGAGCCAATCGTGCGTCTCGCACCAGAGTTCGTAGTAGGCATCACCAGTGCCCCGCGAATCAAAACTCACTTCGATTGTCCCGCTGGTCGCCCAGTCCACCTTTATTTGTTTAGTGTGCGCCATACCCTGAGCATCGTAGACCGTCAGACGGTAGAGTGCTCCCTGCCCGTCGTTGTCTTCGTCATTGGAGTTGTAGTACTTCGCTTTGAAGGTGTTGTACCCGGGCGGAACGGTTATGGGTCCGTACGTCGTCACGCTTGCCGTATCGGCGTCGCCGTCTGTATACATGACTCCCAGTTCTTCTACGGCCAGAATTCCGATGTCGCCGGTATCCTCGGTTCCGACTTCAATGCTCTCCTGACTTTGAGCCTGGGCTGCGGAAACCGCACCGACGGAAGCCAGTACAACCAGTGCCAGTACCGCCCAGGCCGTGATAGATCCGTTTCTTGTTTTCATCTTCTGCTTCCTCCTTGTTACGGTGCCGGAGGGGGAAAGGACGTACCTATAAGTAGAGGTAATAATAACCTTCTTTTCGCCTCCGGGCATGCGGGGTGCATCATCCTGTCGTGAACCGCGGATGTGTGGCCCCGCGACTTATGCGAATGCCTGATGCCGGCATCCGCACTGCTACCTCTACGTTGGAATATTTACCTTTTCTCTCACTTCTCTCTACATGTTCGCTGTCTTCTTCGGAAAGCGGAAGGCTGGATACATCCTGCACGGCCCACGGAACCGGAGAGGGTCCCGGCTGGCACCGGGAGTGCCGGGGCTCCATACTCGGTCCCGCTCCCTCCCGGGCGTGGTCACCGGATGTCCATCCGCATGAACCGCGTGTACGCGACGGCGAAGAAGACGGTGGGGTAGAGGATCAGCGCCACCACGCTCGACCATATCTCGCCGAGCGTATCCTCAAGGGTCGCCCCCGATGACGGGGCGTTGCTGATCCCCTGGATGAGGGCGTTGGTCGCCATCTGCGGTGATGCGAGGTTTCCGATGCTCTGGATCAGGTCGAATTGCCCGTAATATGCCGTGAACGCTGCCTGGAATTCTTCCGACGAGATGTCCCCGCCGTATGCCGTCGGGTCGGGCTCCTCCATCATGAGCGCCATGCCGATATGCGTGGTGGCGTAGGGGAACAGGAAGACGAGGAGGATGAAGACGACCACCGAGAGGAGCAGGGCGCTGCCGCTCTCCCGGCAGAGGGTGGAGAGGGCGAGCGCGATGGAGAAGAACGTGACGAGGAAGAGGAGGATGACGCCCGCATAGGTCAGGATCATCCAGAGATCGCCGGCGGCGGGCACGATCGAGAAGACAAGGAGGAGCGCGGTGGAGATAGCGAGCACGCTCCCGACGACGAGGGCAAGCAGCGCAACGCCCCCGAGCGCCTTGCCGTTGATGATCTCGTCCCGGTAGACCGGGTGGGAGAGGAGGCTCTTGAGCGATCGGGACTCCTTCTCTTTCGAGATCAGATCGAACCCGACGGCGATGGCGAGGAGGCCCCCGTAGGAGATCAACGTGAGGAACATCGAGGAGTAGATACCCTCGACCGGCGGTTTTATGGGCATCATTCGCACCGGCCCGTCGAGCCGGTCGTCCATCGCCGCCAGTTGCTCCGAGTACCTATCCAATTCCCTCTCGTAACTCACGACCCCGCTGTACGTCCCCACCAGGGCGATGGCGAGGAAGAGGGCGAGAATCACCGGGAACCGCCAGCCCGTGAGCTGGTCGGCAAACTCTTTTTTGGCCACGGTGAAAACCCGTTCCGCCTTCATCCCCCGGGAAACCCGATCCATCTGCACCTTCCCCGCTGCCATCGATTCCGTTGCCATCCCATCATCCTCGCAAAAGATCTCCGCCCGGAGCACCGCCGGCGGCTCTCGGGCCTGGAAAGACCGCCCGGGTGTTCTCGTTCAGAGACTGGGCCGTAACTCTATTTACGTTTTCTCTCACGTTCCTTTACACGTCCGCCGCCGTCTTGCGGAAAGCGAGCGGCGAGGTCCGTCCTGTGCGGCAGAGGAAGCCCGAATCTTCAAGGGCTGCCCCGGGGGAGGTGAGTGCTCAGGATAAGCCGTCGGCGGCTACCTGCAGCGGGTGACAGGTTGCGGCGCTCTTGATTCACGCGCTAACAATAACAGATTCCCTCCCCTCACGGAGCCTGGTATCGACCACCCGAATTCCGGCTTTCGCTCTGCGCCTCAAAGCGCCTCCGGTTCCCTCGATGCAGGTTCGTTCCTTTTCAGTTCCTCCCGCATCATTAGTTCTTCCCTTGGTGCGCCTCCAATTAACTCAATCGTCCTACCATACATCACGGTGCCGTTCAATGCCTCGTTTTCGGGTGTACGGTTGCGCACCCACATTTCCACATGGGCGGGTGATGTTATAATAAAACCCGATATCTCCAATTCAGGATGATCGTTCTGGAATTGCATCAGTTCAGCCGCGACCTGCTTACGCTCATTCTCATAATCAAGATCATGGATGACCTTGAATGTCCAGCCGCCAGCCTGCCTGCCTTGAATGGCCTTCACCTTCTTTTCGTCCAGTATGGAGTACGCATAGATGATGGCCAGTTTGTTCTCTGAGTCAAACTCCCATCTGCTTATACCAAATTTTCTGTCTTCATAACTTCGTTGCAGTTGTTCAATCCCCTCTGTCAGCTCTTCCGGCAACACCTCCGGCGTCATATTTGCCTCTTCTAGCGCTTGCCTCACGAACGGGTGCACATATAGTCCCTGCGATGATCTTTCCGGTGTCATGTTCCTAACCTCCCGTATTTCTTCAGGTACCTCATCTGGCGTTGCATTCCGGCTTATACCGCCGGGCAGGTTCGACCCTAATGGCGATCCCTCCGGCGTCACGTTCCCGACCTCCGGATGGGGATAACTGTCCGAAAGGTGCACTGTCACGATCATCGCTCCCGTGCAACAGATGATTGCAAGTGCGATGACGATCCACAGGGTCGTTTTTGTCATTCATTCCTCCTCCCTCAACCCTTGGTTACATCCCCGTTTTCCTTGATCAAAAACGTCACCAGAGGCACTAAATCGTGGTTTGGGAGACCACAATTAAAGATGCCTGTTATCTCGTAGATCTTCATCTTTGTATCTTCTGTTTCCGTCCCGTAGGGCATCTGCCAGTTCCCGGGCCTGATATCCAGGTTGTCAAACTGGTAAAACTTCCAGCGGGAGAACGTCTGCATATCGCCGCCTAAGAACTCGGCACAGATCGCATGACCAAACCCCCGGGAGTTGTTTATGAGCGACACCATGTAGAAATCCAGGTTGAAGGTCCCCTCGATGTAGCAGTGCTCGGGGCAGCCGTCTCTCTCCATCCAGTAGCAGCCCGCCAGCGTCTGGAGATGCGCGAGGCATTTCCGGGTCCGGGCATACCGTATCACCACGTTCGGCAGGCAATCGGCACTGCTCCACGGGCCCATACCTCCCCCGCAATCCGAAAGCCCGTGGCGGTAATACCCGATCATGAAGGGCAGATACGCGCCTGCCGACGAGTGGCAATCCCCATCCTGGCGGATGTGCCGGTTGGCGGCAGGAATTTGAGTGTCGGCCCGATTGAGTGGTCTTTTTTCCTGTGTCATGTTTGTTCCTCCAGTCTTCGAAACGATGCCCGGAGGAACGCTAGACCACAATGGCTATCCCTGATGGCAGCCGGCAACCTCGTCGCCCTCCGGGCGCGCTTCTTAAGGCCGGGATACGAGGGCAATCGAGGCTCCCGGCCCCCGCAGGACACCGTACGCGGTGTCACCGATCAAGGCGTCAGCGTTCTCCCGTATACCTTTTCTGTGACAAACATCGAACTGTCGCGGCTGTACTCTGGCTGTCGCATTCGCCTGATACGCACTCATTGTTCTATCTCCTGACAGTATGGCCGGTTTCCAGTGGAAATACGCCTTGATCCCCCGGGTTGCGGGTATGTGTATATACTCCGGTGAGAATCCTGCATACCTTCCTCGGACACCGAATCCCGACGGGATAACCGGCCTACCTCGCCGCAGCACCTCCCGGGGAGCGAAAGCGCGCGCCTGTCTGTCACCGAGTATCTATCCGCATAAGCCGCATGTGCGACGGCGAAGAAGGCGACGGAATAGGACGGTCAGTGCAAACGTGAGAAGCCTTCCGTGAGAGACCAGCATCGGAGCATAGGGGAGTAGGCGCCCTCGATCGGCGGTTTTACGAGCGTCATCATCCGCTCCGGTCCGTCAGATCGCCCGGCAGACCCTTTTTCGGCCACGGTGAAAACCCGTTTCGCTGTTATGCGACCCCCTGCGGAGCCCGGTTCTCTTCCCGGAGTCTCCCGCAAAATGGGCATCTGTGGTGGAAGTATGATATCCGATATCAATTTGTCCTTTGCCGCGTGGATTTTCGGTCGACTGCGGCGTTCTTCCGGGGCAAAACGGATCGAAACGCTTCGACGTGTAAAGAGGTTCGGCAGAGATCGTTTATAGCAGAACGTCGATTTCTCATCCGTGGATACCGGTTATCCCGAAGCGCGGGTTTCCTCCTGACCGGTAGTATTCTTTGGTGAGAAGATGGCTGAACAGAATAAAAAGACCAAAAAAACCGTACTGAACCTGCTCATAGCGGTCGCCATCCTCGCCGGAGTGGTCTTCCTCCTCTTCCTTGGTCCTGCGTTCGTCTCGACGACCATGCCGAACGACTCCTACATGATCAGGATCACCGGCCTCTCCGGTCTTGCCGTGAACGGCACCGCCACGGTCATGATCCCGGTTCCGGCGAACGCGGAGGGCGAGCTGGTGATCTTCGAGGCGTCCAGCGTTCTCCAGCCCGCCGGGTGGCGGACGGCGATCCGGGAGACGCCGTACGGGAAGATGATCGCGTTCACGACGACGGAAGACTACGCGCAGGATATCTTCAGACCGACCGGCGAGTTCGAGACGAAAGAAGAGCCGCGGCTGCTCGTGCCGGTCCTCGGGACCCCCGAGAACGCGAGCGTCGCCGAGTTCACCCGGGGATCGGGGGGCACCTACACCACGGTCGTCTTCCTCGACGGCTTTGTCCCGCCGGAGAACGCCACATCGATCTCGTTCGATCTCGAGTACCGGGGCGGCGGCGGTGTGAAACATCTGATCAAAGAGAACATCTGGACGGCGACGGTGGATACGGCCGTTTCGAGCACGGAGTCCGGCTTTGTCCCGGTGCCGGCCGACTACCACGTTATTCCCGGGGGTATCAATCTATAATGACCGACTCCGGGAGAGAAGATCTCCATCGATTGAAACGTATGCTCGTTGACGGCAAAACTCATGCAGCCCGTAAAATGGCGATATCTCTTGCTTTTTTATCCCTCATCGTCCTCACTGCCGTATCGGGGTGCCTCTCGATCGACGCTGTCGCCGACCGTCATGCCCTCTCCGTCACCCGAACCGACGCCGCCGGTACCGAGATCCGGCACACCGTCTTTGATGGAGGGGGCGACGAATACGGCACCGTCCTGTTGCCGGTTTCGGACGGCGGCCTGCTTGTTGGAGGGTCGGTCAGGCAATCTCCGGGAAGCGACGAGCACGCCCTGCTGCTCAAGATCGCGGAGGACGGCCGGATCGAGTGGAACCGGTCGTTCCCGGCACGGTATGGCGTTGCGGCAGTCGCTGCCCACGCCGACGGCAGTTTCACCGCCGGGACGGGTGACGGGTCTCTATTCCGGGTGGCCGGTGACGGGACACCGGTCTGGAGCAGCCGGGTTTCGGGGTCCGTGCCTGGAATCTCCGGTCTGCCGGACGGAGGCATCGTGGCTGCAGGGAGCAAGCACGAGAGGGATGTCTGGGTGGCGGTCGTGAACGATACCGGGTCGCTGCTCCGGGAAGAGACCTACCCGGATCTCGGCCGGGGGCGGGCTATCGAGGTCGCTTCGGCGTCGGACGGGGGGTGCATCGTTGCAGGGACGACGGATAGCCATCCGCTCTGGGTGATGCGGCTCGATGGGGAAGGCAACGTCATCTGGATCCGCACCTTCGAGGAAGGCCCTGAGTATATCGGGGTCATGCTTCACCGTGTATATTCGGTGCGAGAGAAGCCGGACGGCAACGTGGAGCTGCTCTATAAGGTCGGCCGGGCCCTGAAGGGGGAGGCCGTCGGAAAATCAGTCACGGTCGACCGAACCCTCGCCCGGGACGGTTCGGACATGAGCGTAACGGAGTTTTATATGCCCTGCCCGGTTGTCCGGGCCTCCGGCGGCGGTTACGCCTGTGCCTCCCTCGAGAGTTCCGAGGGCGACGGTTACACCATGGGGAACCATCTCGGGTCGCCGATTCACGTGATGATATGCGACGAGCGCGGTGAGATTGTCCGGGTCAGTACCGGCACGGAGGCGAAGGTGGATATCGTCACGGATATCGTGCAGACCCCGGATGGGGGGTTTGCGGTGCTTGGTGGGTCTACGAATACCTGAACCTTCAAGAGCCCGTGTGCTCTCCCGGTGCCGGCTGCTATCACAACCTTTATAGTTAGGTCAACCCAAACTAATCAGTATCAACCATGGCGGCAAGACAAGAGCACCTGTTCGAAGTGTTTGATCGCCTGATCGCCATCAAGAACGAATGCTCCTCCGAGATCTTCTCCGAATGCGGGCTCAGCCGTTTGACGGTGAAGCAGGTCGCCTACCTGAAGACGATCGACGAGCACGGCGACGTGACATTCAGCAGTCTTGCCGAGATCACCAGGAACTCGAAACCCACCGTGACGGAGATGGTTAATCGGTTCGTCCGGATGGAGTGTGCCTACCGCCAGAAGTGCCCCGACGACGGGCGGGTCACCTACATCCGGCTGACCGAGAAGGGGCGGATGATAGCAAACGCCGAGCGGAACGCGCTGAACCGGATGATCGAGAGGGTGGTGCGGACGCTCGATGAGAACGAATTGGATCTCCTGGTGGAGATCTTGAAGAAGGTCGGATGATTTTTGCCCGGCAAAACAGTTAGGTAAATGCGAACTAAACAATCCGGAGTCACCATGCACTCACAACCAGACACCAGCAAAGAGCACATTGTCATACCGCTCTTCGAGACCGTGGTCTACCCCGAGACCCGGACGAAGCTCCAGGTCGAGACGGCCATCGGGGAGGCGCTGATCGCCGCCATGAAGAGCGACGGATCGGCATATGCGGTCGGGCTGACCGCGAAGAGCGAGGCGGAAACCCCTGGGGATCCGGGCGACGCACTCTATTCGACCGGGAACCTTCTTGCGATTGCTCACGTACAGCCTGCAGACGACGGCTACCTCGTCTTTGCGCACGCAACCCGCCGGGTGAAGGCCGTAACCCTCTCGGAGAGGGACGGGCTGCTCTACGCCGCCTGCGAACCGCTCCCGGACATGCCGGACATCGACGAGGGTGGACGGGCACAGATGCTCGCGAACGTCAAAGCGGCCGTCCACGATCTCAGCGGCAACTTCCAGGGCTCCGAGCAGTTCACCCGCCCTGTCGACAGGATGGAGTCCGTCGACCAGATCATGGGTTTCGTCATGCCCTTCCTGCCGATCGGTGTTGCCGAGAAGCAGTCGCTCCTCGAGATCATCTCCACCCGGGAGCGCTACACCGCGTTCCTCCGGATCCTGGTGAACCTGAACGAGAGCATCAATCTCCGGATCGAGGTGGCCAAAAAGGCCAACGAGAAGGTCGGAAAGGCGAACCGCGAAGCAATGCTCCGCGAGCAGCTCCGGGTGATCCAGGACGAGCTCAACGGCTGCGAGGGCTCGTCCGGCGAGGAGAACTACCGGGAGCGGATTGAGCGCTCGACGATGCCCGAGGAGGTGCGGAAGAAGGCTCTTGCCGAACTGAAGAAACTCGAGTCGGGCGGGAGCCAGCACCACGAGAGCCAGGGGATCCGAAACTACCTCGACCTCCTGCTCGATCTCCCCTGGACGGTCGAGAAGAAGAGCATCGATATCGAGGAGGCCCGCCGGGTGCTCGAGAGCAACCACAACGGCCTCGAGAAGGTCAAGGAGCGGATCGTCCAGCACCTTGCGGTCATGAAACTCAAGGAGGAGAAGCAGGGCTCGATCCTCCTCTTCGCGGGCCCGCCCGGCACCGGGAAGACGAGCCTCGGACGGAGCATCGCGGATGCGCTGGGGAGAGAATACGTCCGGATCAGCCTCGGCGGCGTCAAGGACGAGGCGGAGATTCGCGGGCACCGGCGAACCTACGTCGGGTCGCTCCCCGGCCGGATCATCCAGGGGATGAAGCGGGCAGGGGCGAAGAACCCGGTCTTCATCCTCGACGAGGTCGACAAGCTCGCCGTCTCCTACTCCGGCGACCCGGCAAGCGCCCTCCTCGAGGTCCTCGATCCCGAGCAGAACAGCACGTTCTCGGACCACTACCTGGAGGTGCCCTACGACCTCTCGGACGTGCTCTTCATCGCGACCGCAAACAGTCTCGCGACGATCCCGGCGCCGCTCCTCGACCGGATGGAGCTCATCGAGATCTCGGGCTACACGAAGAACGAGAAGTTCGCGATCGCAAAGGATCACCTCCTGCCGGAGACGCTCGAGGAGCACGGCCTGACCGCGGATCACCTTCAGGTCGAGGACGAGGCCGTCTCGGCGATCATCGACCGCTACACCCGGGAAGCGGGTGTCCGGACGCTCAAGAAGCAGCTTGCCCGGATCGCCCGGTATGTCTCGGCGAAAGTGGTCTCGGAGACGGTCGACCTGCCGGTCGTCGTGACGGCGGAGATGCTCCCGGAGATCCTCGGCCGGGAGACCGTCCGGCCGGACGTGGCGCGGAAGGAGAACCAGCCCGGCGTCGTGACGGGGCTTGCGTGGACGCCGGTCGGCGGCGACATCCTCTTCATCGAGGGGACGTTCATGCCCGGCAAAGGGAAACTGACGCTGACCGGCCAGCTCGGCGACGTGATGAAGGAGTCGGCCCAGATATCGCTCAGCCTGATCCGCTCGAGGCTCGCGGCCACCACGACCGGGTTCGACTTCTTCGCAAGCGACGTCCACATCCACGTGCCGGCGGGGGCGACCCCGAAGGACGGGCCGTCGGCGGGCGTGACCCTCTTTACGGCCCTTGCCTCCCTGGTCACCGGGAGAACGGTCGACCCGACGGTCGCGATGACCGGCGAGGTGACCCTCTCCGGTGCCGTCCTCCCCGTAGGGGGGATCAAGGAGAAGGTTCTTGCGGCGCACCGGGCCGGGATCAGGACGGTCATCCTCCCGCGGGAGAACGAGCGCGATCTCGAGGACGTTCCTGAGGACGTGCGGCGCGATCTCGCGTTCGTGACCGTGGAGACGATCGAGGACGTCCTCCGCGAGGCGCTCGGGGTAGAACTCCACGGGCCGGTCCTGCCGTATGCGGGGAAGAACCGGTGTGTCCCCGCGCACAACCTCTGAACACCCTCTTTTTATCGTCTCGCCATACCCCCCTTTCTCTCCTTCGAGCCCCGCTCCGGGAGCAAATAGGCTTGAGGCGGTTCGACGTGTAGAGGATCGTGACAGAAATCGTTTATAGAGGTACGTCGAGCTCTCACCGATAGCTGCCGGAATCGGTGCCCCGATGTGTGGGATCTGTCCGGCCTGCGCCGAGACCGGAGGAGATTGCATGGAACCTGACAGGAAGCGCCTGATTGCCGTAGGGATCTTTGCGTTCATCGGCGTCGTCCTTCTCGTCGCGGCGGTCGTGCTCACGTGCACCGCCCTCGTCACCCTGATCACGGGAATCGACGGTCCTCCGCAAATGTTGGTTGTGGAAGTAGTCGGGGAAGAAGAGCTGCAGAACGCATCCGTCATCCATCTGACCGACCGGGACCTGAAGCAGCACCCGGTGCTTGCCACCGCGATCCGGGAGGCTAGCAGCGAATCCAACGTGGTGAAATCCGCGTCGGTTCCGATGACAGAGGTCGAATGCCTCGCACTCACCGAGTCCTTTGGTGTGTATACGGCGAATGCGCCGATCCTCGAGTACGACGGAGTATACTACTCGACACGTGTTCTGCTCCATTAGGATGCTTGAAGGGGTGCAGAATGGAAGAAGGTAAGAAACCCGGCAACCGGCTCAGAACGGCGGGGCTCGTCGTCGCGTGCGGTCTTGCCGGCATCGTTGCGGTCGTGCTCGGCTTCATGCTCGCCGATGCCCTCCTCATCTACGCGATGGAGGGTTCGGGCGGGCAGCCGATGCTCTACGTCATGGAGAGGACGGAGCCGGGAGAGAACGTGATCGTTCCCCTGACCGAGAAGGACTTCGCCGACCACCCGGCGCTCGACGCGGTCATCCGGGGCGAGGAACGAAATCCGTCAGGATGGGAGTGGGGTATGAGCGACCGGCGCTTCATCGGGGGAACCAACGTCTCCTACGCGGAGAGCAAGGTGCTCCAGGACACTTACGGCCCCGACCGGGAGACGTGGGTCTACCCGCACCTGGAGTATGAGGGTGCATACTATCTGGTGGTGACGACGTGGCCGTGACACGAGGAGATCCTTCGGTGATTGAGGTGGCCGAAAGATGATGAAGATCGCATCCGTCGTTTTTCTGCTGTTTGTCTCGGCCTGTATCGGGGGCTGCTGCACCTACGAAACGGCCTATCCAGCCCCTCCCGGCGGCCCGCAGGATATATTGACGGAACAATGCCCCGACGTCAACGTATCGGAGATTCCTGTAGCAACCCCGGAGTTGATTCGAACAAACGGCTCATACGTAGCCGGGATTGCGCTCGGCGACGAGCGGGCGCGGGCTCTCGTCCGGCACGGCGGCAAACCCGAGTCGGTTGCCGTGCTCTTCCACTCGTGCCCGCGAAACGACCCGTACTGCAACCAGAACCCGAGCCTCGTCATCCGCTACGGGGAGATCCGGTTTGCCGTCACCGTCGACGAGACGGCCGGGACGGTGCTCGGCGGCTCTGCACTCGTGCCGAACACGCCCTCTCCTGCATATTACAAGACCCGCGACCTCTCGACCGGGACCGATACCGTCTACCTGGGGGACGCCCCGATCATGACCTACAACGGGACGTCGCTCCTGTACCTGAACGAGTCGTACGGTCGTTCTTCCGGACCGGCAGAATCTTCCCCCGACCTCGACGGGATCGTGGCGCGGTACCGGGCGGCCCACCTGTCCGGGGATATCGACACCGGCTTCACCCACGAACCCTGCGAGGCTTACTCGAAGACCGGGGAGTTCGTCGAGACAGTCGGCGGGCTCTTCGATCTCGTCCGGGAGGATCCCGCCACCGCCCGGCTCCTCTCCGAAGGGGGCGAGATCACGGGCGTCGTTGTCGTCTGCCCGCCGTCCGCCGCGTCCGAACCGGGGGGCCCGGGATGCTACCCTGCGGTCCGCGTCAGGTACGGGGAGATGACGATCGACTACCTCGTCAACATCGACTGTATGTGCATCGAGAGGGCTTCCGTCGAGGTTCCGTCTGGATATCTCTCCCGTACGGTCGATAATGTGACTTATATCATTCACGATGGCGACGTGGTGCTCGCTCTCTGAGGGAAGGGCGCGCCCCCGGTTCCGGGCCCGTAGTAGGTTTGTTCGGGTTCAAAATCGATCGGGAAGGCCCGACGTGTAGACGATTGTCACAGAAATCGTTTATAGAAGAAGGTCGACCTCTCCCGCGTGGATACCGGTATCCCGGGGCGTGGGTCCGGTCGTGCGACCCGCACCAAAACCTGGCCGGCACCCCGGCGGAGGGTAGATGGACGAAAATGCAACCATTCTTGAGGAAAAGCGGTGGCTCCGTTGCACCACGAGAAGGGCACCCGGCTGAAGCGATACCTCATCGCGGTCGCGGTCGCCGGGCTCCTCCTGTTCGGCTGCTACGTCGCTGTTTCCTCCTACATCGCCGCGACCATCCCGCCCGACGAACTCCTGCTCTACGAAGTCACGGAGGAGACGGCCCGGGAGGGTATCGTCATGCCCCTCGATGAGGAGATGTTCCGGAACCTGCCCGTTCTGGACGCGATCCTCCGGGGTGAGGGGCATGAGGACGAAGGGGGCCCGTATACCGCCGGGGACATCCGGCTGGTGGGGAGCGTGGAGTACCCGGAGAAGATCCACCAGGAGACGATTGATGCCTACATCTTCGATAACGAGACCGGCAAGCGAAAATACTTCGAGTACGAGGGCCGGTACTACCGGGTCGGGACGATTTACCGGGACTGAACGGTGAGGGATTGAAAATGAACGGAACAACCAGAACATGGACACTCCTCCTCCTCGCGCTGCTGCTCGCGGCCGTCCCGGCGGCAGGCGCAGATCTCGGTCCCAACCAGCACCTGATCCCGGAACTGAAGGTGAACGAGTCGATCGAGACGATCGCCATCTCCGGCGAGTTGACCCTTCAGCCGGAGTGGGACGGGAGTGTGACCACCGGGATACCGTTCGGCTCGATCCTCGTTCATACTGCCGACGCAAGAACACTGATCTTCGATAGCGACGGGAACCAGCTGCTCTCCATCAGCGACGAACTCTCTGCAAAAGTCCCCACCCCTGCGGGTGTCGAGAAGCCCTGCACCTGGGTGCACCAGCTCCCGAACGACTCCCGGGTCTATCATTACGACAACGCGACCTTCATCTTCGGCAAGGCCGGGGACCTCATCCTGACCGTCATCAACGAGCACCCGCCGCCCGTCGAAGACCCGATCACCATCGACATCACCTCCCCGGCCGAGGGCGAGACGGTCTGGATCGACGTCGTGCCGCCCCGCGTCGCCGTCGTCGGGGAGGTCCACGCCCCCACGGGTCTGCACAACGTGGTTGTGCGGAGCGGAACCGGGGAGGTCTCGTGCGGGAACCGGCCCGAGTTCGCCTGCTCGGTGCCGGTCTCCGCCGGGGAGAACACGATCACCGTCGTGGCGGGCACCCATGGACGCCGGGCCGAGAAGACCGTGAACGTGACCGTCCGTATCGGTCTCCCGCCGCCCCCGGCGATCGCCGTCTCGGGCAGGGTGACGAATGCCGGTGGCAACCCGGTTCCCGGTGCACTGGTGCGGTTCGAGTCGGTGTTTACGCTCGACGACGAACCCATCGCGGCGACGAACGTGACCGGAGAGGACGGCGGCTACCTGGTGGAAGGCGTCTTTGGCTACCGGCAGACGGTCACGGTCGAGAAGGAGGGCTACGCCCCCCTCCGGGAGGAGTTCATCTTTGAAAACCTGACGAACGATCTCGACCTGGAACTGGAGCCCCTCCCCCGGACGGTGCCGGGGTTCGGTTCCACGCTTGCTGTTCTCTCGCTTCTGGGTTTCTTCCTCCTCATCGGCCGGAAGGGGTGGTGAGATGACAGAGAAACGTTCGATAATCCCGGCGCTCCTCCTCACCGCCGCAGTCACGGCGCTGGCGGCGGGCTTTGCGGCTTTCGCGCCCGTCGCAGAGGTCACCGTAACCCCGCATGAGCAGATTGCCCCACAGGATCAGGCCCTGGTCCATATCGACTTCTTCACGGAGAAGAGGGATGCCCCGGTCGAGGGCGTGGATATCCTCTCCTCGATCCTGCGTTACGAACTCGCGGTCTACGATACAGAGGGTATCCATGATCGCCTGCTTTCCGGCGAACCGCTGGCGGTGCATATCGCCGGGCAGCCCTGCACGGCGGTTCTCGAGGAGTCGTTGCACGGCACCGGCTCCTTCACCGGCACCCTATCCGTGGACGGGAGGGTGCACCTGACCATCAGCGGCGACGTCCTTCGCGGCTATTTCGAGACCGGCGGCGTCGCATACTGGGTGGAGAGCACCGGGCGGTACGACACCAAATCCCCGGGGAAGGTCATCCACTATCTCTTCTCCTCCGCCGACGTGAAAGGGCTGAGCGGCTGCTATCTCACGCTGTACAACATCAGCAACGGGGATCTAAAGGATTCCGGGTACCCTGCAGGCTGGACGAGAGCCGACTTCCTGAAGGCCGGCCACGAGGTCGTCCCGCTCACGGATGCCGATCTCGTCGACCTCCCCAGAGTGAACGAGACCCTCCGCACCGGCTTTATCGAGGTGCCGCTCTCCTACAACGAGACGATGCGCATCGTAGAGGGTTACCGGGGGAAGATCGCGGAGTATCGCGGGAACTACTACGTGATCGACTTCTTCGAGAGTTAGGCTGCGATGGTCCCCTAAACCCTCTTTGCTATCGTCTCGATCGCCTCGATCAGCGTCTGCTGCTGCGGCTTGATGATCGCGACCGGGCAGTCGGCGATCTTCTCCACGATCGGCGCGAGGATCGGAGCGCAGATGATCCCGAGCGCCCCCTCCTTGTCGGCCCGGACGGCGGCGATGATGCACTCTTCAAGGGAATCGGCCGCGTAGCCCCGGATGTGGTATTGCTTCCCGCCGATGGGGAGGTCGCGGTTGTCGATCTCGTCGAGCAGGAACCGGGCCGCGATCACCGCGATGAAACTCTTCTCCCGGGGTTCGAGGACGTTCACGATCCGCCGGACGGTCGAGAGGCGTGGATCCGCCCTGCCCGACGTGAGTTTGTAGAGGGTTGCGGGCGGGATCCCGGCCCGTTCCGCGAGGTCGCGGATGCTCATATCCTGCCGGGCGAGTTCCTCCTGGAGCGCGTCGGCAAAGTCGGTCTCGAAGATCTTTCGCGAAAGCATTGTTCTACTATGGTATGATCCTTAAGATAATATTTCCCTCATACGGTCAATGTGCTCGTCATGAGGGATAATCTTCTCCTCTCCCGGTTTCAGGGGGGCGGTGAGGGAGAAGTACCTCCTCCGAACCCGGACTGCTGTTTTTTTCCTCGAAGCCCATCCGTCAGCCGAGGTGTAGATGCGCGGCACAGAAAAGGTATATGGAAGAACGTTGACCATTCACGCGTGGATTCCGGTGCAAACCAGTTCACACCTCTGGAGGAGCCTTTATGGACGAAGAAAAATTCAATCAACTCTTAGGGGCCCTGTCGGTGCCGGTCATCGTCCTGGCCTTTTTTCCCCTGTGGGTGATCGTTTCTCTGATACCAATCGCGATTGTACCGGATCCGCGAGCTTTGATCGGGGCAGTTTATGCCACGGCATTGACCCTGTCGTTTGTCTATTTCGGCCTGAAGATGCGGAGCATCAGTAGTGCAAAGGAAGGTAAATCCATCAGGTAATTGGGGAGTGCAGGCGCTGCATTCCCGGACCGCTACTGGTGCGGAGCGGGTGTTCGTTGCCGGGTCACCACCTGTGTTGAACGTATAGGGAAGTTGGACAGAAGACGTAAATGAGCGGACGTTCAGATCTTTGTTACCGTAGCGAGGCGGGTGAAGCATGCAGCGCAGGGTATCGATGGACACACTCTTAACGGGACTGCTTGCCGCGATGCTCCTTCTCTTGCTCTTCTACGACCCTATCAGGGGGCTCCATCCGGCGCTCGACCCTCTCTTCATGCTCTCTGGTCAGGCTATCGGTCTCGTTCTCCTGGTGCTCATGGTATTCTGCATCGTCGGGTTGGTGTTGCTCGTCGTCCGGCGCCTGTACGGCTTTTGCCGTGGGGGATGACGGCAGTTATCCGGATAGAGCTTTTCTCCGCACAGGGAGATCCGTTCCGGGAGCGATCAACCTGGATGCGAGCGTCTCTCTTAATCCATTGTGGAGATCAAGGCTCTTTATTTCCGGTCACAACTCCCGGACGTGTAGAGAAACGTGACAGAAAACGTATATCCCCGAACGTTCAGGTCATTACATACATGGAACGCAAATACCTCGCCCTGTTGCTGGCCGCCGGCATCGCGGCCGGCCTGTACGCAGCCGTCACCTACCAGTGGATCCTGATGCTCGTCATCGCCGCAGTGGTGGCGCTGATCCTGGTCGCGAGCGACTTCGCAGGGCGGACCGGGGCGTAGCCGGCGGCGATCGCGGCACGGCAGACCCGGTCATACCGGTCACCTTTATCCCCGCCGCCGCCCTCCCCCGCCCATGCGCATCGTCCGGGCGGCCCTCCTCCTTACCGCCCTCGCCCTCTTCCTCGCCGCCTTCCTGGTGGTCCGGTTCGACGATCCGGTGGTTCCGCCCGCCGTCCCGGTGGTCTTCCTGGTTGCTCTTGCCCTCCCCTCCTACATCGCCCTCGTTCGCTGGCTCGGTTCCGCCCGCGGCATCGCCCTTCTTCTCATCCTGAGCATCCTCCCGCTCGCTGTAGAGGCGTACGCCGTCGCGACCGGCATCCCGTATGGTCGGTTCACGTATTCGGCCGACCTCGGCTACCGGGTCTTCGGCCTCGTCCCCTGGACGGTCGCCTTTGCCTACCTCCCGATGCTCCTCGGCGCCGTCACCCTCGCCGGGGCCGCCGTCGGGACCTCCTGGATCCGGCTGGTTCCGGTGGGAGTCCTCGCGCTCCTCCTCGTCGATCTCGTCATCGACCCGGCGGTCGTCCACGCCGGACTCTGGGTCTGGACCGACGGCGGCGCCTACTACGGGGTGCCGGTCTCGAACTTCGCGGGCTGGATCCTGACCGGAGCGGTCTACATCGCCCTCTTCCGGCTCATCGCGGGCGCCCGGCCGATCCCGGGGACGGTGGCGGCGAGCCTCCTCCTCGTCCTCGCGTTCTGGACCGGCTACCTCGCCCGGAACGATCTTGCCGTACCGGCACTCCTCGGGGCGGCGCTTGCCCTTGCAACCCTTCCGGTCATCTTCGAAGACGACGCTTCACGGTGAGCGCCGCATCGGCGGTGTGCCTTCCCCGATACCAAAGTTTATATTCGATATGATTCTTCCTGCACCCGTTTTCTATTCAGGTGGAGGGAGTTTATGCGGGCTGCGATTGTTGGGGCCGGGTTCGGAGGGCTCTCCGTTGCCGCTCTTCTTGCAAAGGGCGGTTTCGACGTCACGGTGATCGAGAAGAACGAGCAGCCCGGGGGCCGGGCGAGCGTTCACCGCGATAACGGGTTCACGTTCGACATGGGGCCGTCGTGGTACCTGATGCCCGACGTCTACGACCGGTTCTTCGCGGAGTTCGGGAGAACTCCGAAAGACTACTTCCCGCTCGCGAGGCTCGACCCTTCCTACCGGGTCTTCTTCGCCGACGAGCGGGTCGCGGACGTCTCGGCCGACCTCGGGAAGAACTATGATCTCTTCGAGTCGTTCGAACCCGGCGGGGCCGAGAAACTCAGGGGTTACCTCGCCGAGGCCGAGGAGACCTATGGCATCACCATGAGCGACCTCCTCTACCGGGACTACCGGAGTATCTTCGACTTCTTCGACCGGCGTCTCCTTGCCGGGGGGAGGAAACTCAACCCCTTTGAGAACCTGGAGTCCTTCGTCAAGAAGCGGTTTGCAAGCGACGAAGCCCGGAAGATCGTCCAGTACTCCATCGGCTTCCTCGGCGGCTCGCCGAGAAACACCCCCTCGTTCTACCACATCATGACGCATATCGACCTGAACATGGGCGTGTGGTACCCGGAGGGGGGCATGCGGGCGGTCGTCGAGTCCCTCGTCTCGCTCGGTCGGGAGTTCGGGGTCGAGTACCGCTACAACGAACCGGTGACGGCCATCGACGTGGAGGGCGGAGTCGCCCGCCGGGTCGTCACCCCGCTTGGGGCGCACGAGGCCGATGTCGTCGTCGTCAACGCGGACTACCCGTTCACGGAACTCTCCCTCCTCCCCGAACGTTCGCGGTCGTACTCCGCCTCCTACTGGAAGAAGAAGGTTCTCGCCCCCTCCACGTTCGTTGCCTACCTCGGCGTCGACCGGGTGGTCGAGGGGCTCGCCCACCACAACATCTTCCTCGAGCCCGACTGGGAGGAGGGGTTCGAGACGATCTTCGATCCCAAAAAAGCCGCCTGGCCGGAAAGCCCCTCCTTCTACGTCAACGTCCCCTCGAGGACGGACACGACCGCCGCCCCGAGAGGCACCGATACCCTCTTCGTCCTCGCGCCCCTCGCCCCCGGCATCGAGGATACCCCGGAGCTCCGGGAACGGTTCTACGACCACCTCATGAGCCGGATGGAAGGGATCCTCGGCGAGAATATCCGTGACTCGGTCGTGACCCGGCGAATATTCGCGCTCTCGGACTTCTCGAACCGCTACAACGCCTACCGGGGCACGGCGCTCGGCCTCTCACATACCCTCCGGCAGACGGCGCTCTGGCGGCCGGCGCACCGGAGCAAGCGTGTCAGGAACCTCTACTACACCGGCCAGTACACCCACCCGGGGATCGGGGTGCCGATGACCCTGATATCGTCCCAGATCGTCGCCCGCGAGCTGACCGATCAATACCGCCGGTGAGGTGCATCGTGATCGACCGGACCATCTACGATATCTTCAAGCGGGGGAGCAAGACCTACTTCTACTCGACCCTCTTCTTCCCGCCGGCGGTGCGGGAGGACGTCTTTTCCCTCTACAGCTTCGTCCGCACCGCCGACGATTACGTGGACGCGGTGCCGCAGGAGGTCGAGGAGTTCTACGCCCTCACCGACCGCTACGCCGCGGGCGCTGCCGGCGAAGCGACGGGAGACGTGGTGGTCGACTCGTTCGTCGAGCTTGCGGCGCGGAAAGGCTTTGATCGAGGGTGGACAACGGCGTTTCTCCGCTCCATGGAGAGCGACATCACGGTCGGCTCCTACCAAACGATCCGGGATCTCGAGGGCTACCTCTATGGATCGTCCGAGGTGATCGGGCTGATGATGGCCCGGATCCTCGACCTCCCGCCGGAATCCTACCCTGCAGCGCAGAACCTCGGCCGGGCGATGCAGTATGTCAACTTTATCCGCGACATCGCGGAGGACCTCGCCCTCGGCCGAACCTACTTCCCCCTCGAAGAGATGGAGGCGTTCGGGCTCGACGACCTCTCGGCGGCCGCGGCTTCCCGTGACCCCGGGGGATTTGCAGCATTTCTCCGGTTCCAGCTCCGGCGCTACCGGGAGTGGCAGGAGGCGGCGGAAGCCGGGTTCCGGCACATCCCCCGGCGTTACCGGATCCCGATCCGGACGGCGTCGGATATGTACCGCTGGACGGCCCGGACGATCGAGCGCGACCCGGCCGTCGTCCACCGGCGGAAGGTGAAGCCTTCGGTCTTCCGGATCGTCTCCGGGGCAGCCTCGAACACCCTGAAGGCGTGACGGTTCATGCCTCCCCGCCTCCTCTCGCTCGCCTGGCGGGTCTCGCGGTTCCGGTTCTGGATTTACACCGGGGGAACCTACGTGGTGGGCTACGCTCTCGGGATGGACTCCTGGACGGCCTTCTTCGATCCCGGCTACGTCCTCTTCCTGCTCTACTTCTTCTTCCCGGCAAACCTCTTCATCTACGGAGTGAACGACTGGTGGGACCAGGATACCGACCGGTTCAATCCAAAAAAAGACGTGAAGGAGTACCGGATCCGCGATGCGGACGGCCGGAACCTCCTCCTCCTCCTCGCTCTTGCGGGCGCCGTCAGCGTCGCGCTCCTCTTCGCCCTCGACACCGTCGGGCGGGCGCTTCTCCTCGCGTTCCTCTTCCTCTCCTACTTCTACAGCGCTCCGCCGCTCAGGTTCAAGGAGGTCCCGGTCCTCGACTTCACCTCGAATATGCTCTACATAATGCCGGGAATCCTCGGCTACTACATCGCGGGCGGCGCCCTCCCCTCACTTGCCCTCGTCCTCGCCGGCTACCTCCACATCTCTGCGATGCACCTCTTCTCCGCGATCCCCGACATCGGCTTCGATGCGGCCGCGGGGATGACGACGACGGCCGTCGTCCTCGGAAGGCGACGTTCGCTCCTCCTCTGCCTCGCGTTCTGGTCGGGGCTTGCCGTCCTCGTCATCCGGCTCGCTGGTCTTCATCCCTTGAGCCTGCTCGTCCTGATCTACCCGGCCGTCCCCCTTGCCCTCCTCCTCCGGGAGAACCTCTCCATCGACCGGGTCTACTGGTACCTGCCGTACGTCAACACCGGCCTCGGGGGTCTGGTCTTTCTTCTTGCAACCCTGCGGACGGCGGCGTGGTAGGGCGGGAGCCGTGATGGCCGATCTCCCCTCCGGAGCCCTTCCTGAGGCTCGATGCGTAGACAAGCGTCACAGAAAAGGTTTATAGAAGAACGTTGACCTCTCACCCGTAGATGCCGATACCCGGTCATGTGCAGACCAGATCCGGGTTCGACGCCCGGCAGCACGTCGCGAGGTCCGTATGAAGGTTGATTATGTTCTCAAGGCGATCACTGCCGTTCTTGCCGTGGTTGTCTTCCTGTTCCTCTTTTCTCCTGCGTTCACCGAGACCGTCCTGCCGGGAAACTACTACTTGATCTCGATCACCGATCTACCCGGTCCTGCCGTGAATGGCACCGCCACGGTCATGGTCCCGATCCCGGCGAACGCAACGGGTGAACCGGTGATCCCGGAGGGGACGTTCTCCGGCGCCCGGGTTACCGGGTGGCAGGCAGAGATCCGGGAGACGCCGTACGGGAAGATGCTCGCGTTCACGACGACGGGAGAGTATGCGCCCGATATATCCGTATCGTTTGAGGTGGTGCAGACTGAAGATGAACTGCAGCGGTTGCCCCTGCACCAGCGGCCTACCAACCTGACCGCATGGGAGATGAAGAGGGAGCCGCGGCTGCTCGTGCCCGTGCTTGCGACACCCGATAACATGAGCGTCGCTGAGTTTAGCCGGGTTTCGAGCGGGACCTACACCTCGGTTGTATTCCTCGATGGCTTCGTCCCGTCGCCGGAGGATGCAGCGGTGGTCACGTTCAGCCTCGACTACCGGGGAGTGGGGGGCACGAAACGTTTGATAAGAGAGAATACCTGGACGACAATGGTGAATACGGCCGTTATGAGCACTGAGTCCGGCTTCGTCCCGGTTCCGGCCGATTACCGGGTTATCGCAGGAGGTATCGGGTTCCTATGAGGATCAGGGCTGTACGTCTCTACGGGATTACTGTGACGGCTCTTGCCGCTGTTGGGGGATTCTTGGCGACCTGTTACGGAAACCCGTTGCCGTGATCGTGTGCGGAGGAGAGAAGGCCTATGATACAGGGTAAGCGCGGTCTGCGGAGGATGCTCCGATGAAGAGGAGATCGTTAACATGGCTCTTCCTCTCTCTTTCGGCAGCGCTGCTCGCGGCCCTGCTCCTCCTCCACGTACCGGGCGCGGGCGCTGTGCAGGACCCGGTAGAGGTGTCCGCCCCGGCAAAAGAGCCCGGGAGGGCCGGGAACCTGACCGTCATCCTGGTGGCCGGGGATTCGAGACTCCCGCAGGCCGTCCCGATCCCCTCGTCCTGGAGGGATATCGAACCGGAGAGATGCGAGCCGACCGAAGAGGATTGGGCTTTCGTCAGAGATGCCGCAACGGATCTATCGGAAGAAGAGAAGACCCGGTTTGTTACGGAGATCAGAAAGATATTCGCCGGGGAATCGGCACTTCCCCGGGAGGAGCAGGATGTTCTGAAGAGGAGACTCGGGTACTACCTGGTTGAGGCAACCGGGGGAGCCGGGACGGCCCCATAACTGCAGTCGGTGTTCGGGTCGCTCTCGCTCCCGTCCTACAGCATCACCGTCGCGATCAGTGGGATGGTGACGAGCGACCCGATCGTCGAGACGAAGACGATCTGCGACGCGAGCCGGGAGTCGGCGCCGTACTGCTCCGCGAAGATGACGGTGTTTGCGGCGGCGGGCATCGCGGCCATCGTGATCATGATCCCGTTGATATAGGGATCGGGAAAGACCGGGGCGAGGAGGTAGCAGTAGGCCGCCGGGATGGCGAGGAGGAGGATGGCGCTCGCCGCCCAGATCCGCCAGTTCCCGACCATCTCCCGGACCGGGAAGGTGGCGAGCATCGCCCCGACGATGATCATCGCGAGCGGCGTCGTCACCCCCCCGAGGAGTTCGATCGAGTCGATGAAGGGCGACGGGATCTCCACCGAGCCGAGGAAGAGGGCGAACCCGACGATGGAGGCCGCGATCCCTGGGTTTAAGAGGAGTTTTGGGTCGAACCCCTTCCCTCTCCCCTCGGTCAGCATCGCGATCCCGACCGAGAAGACCAGGACGTTGAAGATGAGGTTGAAGATCGCGACGTAAAAGAGCGACTCCTCTCCAAAAAGTGTCAGGGCGACCGGGAACCCCATGAACCCCACGTTCCCGAAGACGATCGCGAACTGGAGCACCCCTTCCTCCGCGGCCGGGACCCGCATGGCCTTCGAGACCACCCAGGCGAGGGCGAACGAGAAGACGTAAAGCGCCCCGGTCGCGAGGATCAGGGTCTCTGCGCCGATGAGGCGCTCGGGGGTGAAGGGCACCTGCATCGAGGCGACGATCAGCGCCGGGATGGTGATGTTGACGAGGAGCCCCGAGAGCCCCCGGGTTGCCCGGGGGTCGACGATCTTCGTCGCGACGGCGACGTAGCCCGCGGCGATCAGGAGGACCAGGATGAAGATCTGGTCTGCAACTATCAGGAAATCCGTGACCGCACCGTTCATATGGGCACCGCTCCGTCCGGTTCATCAAGGTGCGTGCCGGTACCCCTTTACGGTTCTGCTCGGGGGTGTGGGGTGCAGTGAGCGAGCGGGAGCCTGCCTGGGTTTTAGAGCGGGGTTTTTCGGGATCGCGGCGTGTTCCTCGCACAGAGGGCGCCTCGCCCGCGTAGAGGAAGGGTGAGGCTGTTCGGGACTGTGAAGTGTCGGCGGGTCTTGCCTTCAAGGGCCGGGATCATTATCCCACCATAAGAAGGTTTATGATGTGTTCGGTTCCAGCCGAACGATGACTGCCGATTTTATATGTTATAACGACCCAGAATCGCGTTGGGTGCCGCGTGCGGTACCCGTTTGTGTGCGGGGGTCTCCCATCCCCGGTTGACGCCCCGGATGACGCGCCCCGCAAGCCCGGAGGCAAAGGGAACGTAAGCGTTCTGCGTGCTTAAATATGTGCCTTTTCTGCCTCCGGAAAACTACAGGAGGAAAGTAAATGAACGGAAAAACCGGATTGCAGGCATTTCCCATGCTCCTGGCGCTGCTGCTGGTGAGCGTGGTTATGGTGCCCGCAAGCGCATACTATTATTGTTGTGCAGAATGGGTGAACAACTATCCCCCACCATCCGACTTGGAGCACAATGATGAAAACGCACAGGGGTTTTACTACCAGCTCGGTGGTGACTCATCCTGGTGGGGAGACTTTATCTATGGCGATGGTCAGGCCCTGGAAAGACACTGGAAAGATCCCAGTAAGTCCGGAAACGGTATAGACTATATTTACACAGATGATACACATTTTGCGTTCTTTTCGGGCCATGGTGCCCCAGAAGGATTTGCATTTTCCTCCTCCCAAGACGATACCTTCCTGAGTTACAGTGATGCTCTCTGGGGAAACACGCAGATGGACTGGATTACCATTGATGCCTGCACTGTTCTGCGCGAGAATAGCCATACAAATTGGTACAATGCATTTGGCGGCCTACACTCGATGACCGGGTTCCATACTGAATGTCACGATGTCTCGGACAGAGGCTCTAACTTCGTACACCGGATGGTCGGTACGTGGACCACCCAACCGATCATCACGGCATGGTTCATTGCAGCGAAGGATACAGAGCCTTCGACCACGTATGCGGCAGCCCTTGCCCGAGAAGGCTGCTGGTCCGATTATGTCTACGGGCACGGGAGCCAGGGGACACCCGGAACGTCGTTCCTGTACGGTACGTACCAGTGTTGAGGTGATCACATGAACATGAAACTAATTGGAGTTAGTGCCGGTGTCCTGGCGCTTCTTGGAGTCATCTGCGTTGTCAGCATACCCGTGTTTTTCAGCGACAGTCATACACCTGACTGTGGTCAATCCAACCAGATAGGTGGCGTGAAATCGGCGGGTGCTGCAAACCTCACCTACACCGCCTCTGTTCCGTTCCCGCCGACGCCTGCGGAGGTTATCCTGTATCGGGTGCTGGAGCCGGAGATCACGACGGAACTTGTCTCATCGATGGCGGAGAAGATAGGCCTGAAGGGAACGGTGCGCGAATCGTACGACCAGATGCTGCTCTCCGATGAACCCCACTCGTTGGAGGTTCATATGAAGTCGGGGAGAGTCGCTCTGATTGATATCCCCCGTTGGATGAACCCGAACGACAAAGACCTGCCGGAAAGCCTTCCTTCGGACGATGAGGCGATCCAGATCGCAACACAGTACCTGGAGGAGACCGGGCTGATGCCCCCCGATGCAATCCTGTGTGGCGTTGCCCACCCCCAAATCGTTGAGTATAACGAGGATGGTGAGGTGATCGGTATCGCCTTTGAAGACGTCCAGGTCTCTTACTCCCGCACAATCGACGGTCGGCCGGTTGTGGGTTCGAAATTGACGGCTGAGATCGGCGGCGGCGGGGATATCCTGAATGTTTACAAACTCTGGAGAGACTATGCCCCGGAGAAGGAGATAGCAGTCATAACGCCACAGGAAGCTTTTGAAGAATTGAAGGCGACTGGGCTGGCGGTCGACGGAAAAGGCCCGACCGCGGTTATCACCGGGATCGAACTTGGGTATTATGAAGCACCGGCGATGGATGAGCCTACCTACCTCGTCCCGGTCTACATCTTCAGGGGCGAGGTGCGGGATGAGACCGGGGGAACCGCATTCGTCAGATACATCCCCGCGTCCCCCGACCTTGGGGAGGGTATCCCGGCGGTAAAGTGACCGCCCCAGGTTCCTCTTCTTTTTCGGAGCGAAATTCTATGAAGAAGATTCTGTACCTCGTCATCACCTGTGCCGCCGCGGGCATGCTGGTCCTGGTTGGAATACATATACTCCCGAACCCGGATCTGCAAGGGCCGGGTGAGATACCGACGGAGGTTCCGGAGAACCGAACACCCCGCCCGACAGGCGTTCCCCGGGAGAATACATCGTTTATCGAGATTCATCATGCAGGAGACCCGGGCGTTATCCTCTATCCAGGAGATCCCGGGTATCCTGCCATCGAAGCAGAGTGCCGCGAGCAGATCCGGAGCACCTGTGGTCAGTATAAGATGGGGTTCTCGCGGGTTGAGCTGGACGCCATGAAACAAAACGACACCTATGTCGCGATGCATCTCCCTGCTCCCACGAGATTCGAGACGGGTTATATCGTCGATGGGTCGCCGAAGGAGATCCTTGCAGACGAAGCGGTCTTCTTTCTGGATTTCGAGGACTGGCCGGAGAACATAATCATCATGCGACTGGGAGATGTTTGCGGGGTCTGGGACGCTTCGCGCGACCGGGAAAAACTTCGGGTTCTGGCTGATCCGTTTTTGGTCGGTCGGGCCGCGTCCTGACAGGCGTAGACGGTCAGTGGTATATATTTGCATTTCGTCTGTTCAAAACAGACCCGTCCAATCGGCAGAATACGATCAACGCCTCCGCGCCGGCAACCGGGATGTATGAGGGGAATAGTTTTCGGCGGTCTTTGCCGGGAACAACTGCGACGGTGCCCGGTTCCGTGGGGGGAGGTTCGACGAGCGTGGCAGGGCCGTGACCATTATCCCGGCGCCCGACGGCGGGTCCTGTCTCCAGGGGCAGGAATTATTGTCCTGCCATAAGAAGGTTTATGATGTGTTCGGTTCCAGCCGAACGATGACTGCTGATTTTATATGTTCTAACGACCCAGAATCGCATCGAGTGCCGCATGCGGTACCCGCTTGTGTGCGGGGGCACCCATCCCCGGTTGACGCCCCGAATGACACGCCCCGCAAGCCCGGAGGCAATGGAAGTGTATGCACTTCCTGCACTTGAAGGTATGCTCTTCCCGCCTCCGGGGAAAAACCGGAGGAAAAACAGATGAACGGAAAAATTGGACTGCGGGCATTCTCCACACTCCTGGCGATAATGCTGGTGAGTGTGGTGATGGTGCCGGCGATGGCAATGGATGCCGGGGCACTCGATATTGAGAAGCTGGACATCGTGGATCCTGCAACACTTCAGGAACGATCTCCCTCGTTCATCAGCGAACTCCGAAGCAAAGGATGTTCCGAAGAAGAGATTGCCGAGGCAATCCGTAGCCTGCCGCGAGTTTCATACCTTGACGGATGGACAGAGGCTGATGACGAACGGGTATCGCCCCTTTTGCAACAGGCAAGGGATGAGGTGAACTATTCGATGTACGGCGAGATAGATCCTCTGACAGAGGATGGCGTTTCGGCAGTAAAGATGTGTTCTTCAGGCATCTGGCTGTTTGACACAGTTTTTCAGGGTGTTAATGGATGGGTACATCCCGGACTGATGGAATGCTCCTCGGATGGCACCAGACGCCAGTTTCTTACGACCCATCTTGGAAAAAAGATCGGTACGACCGCTAACTGGATCGAGATAGGTATAGAGTCAGTCTGCGATGATCCGAATCCGGCTCGCTACCATGTTTTCACCTATGATAACAACAACATATCACGACCGATGGTTGTGCATAGTAACCTTACCAACGGCGACAGGGATTACAATTTCGAGATCTACGTAAGTGACGTGCAGTACCCGGAGGGCTATCCCTATATGATCTTATGGGAAGGACAGGTCGTCCGGGTCGGTCACGTTCCGTTTGCGGAAGGCGATCTGAACGAGGTACACGAATACGTCAGAAACGATCCCGGATCATTCTCCGATGTATCAACCTCCTATGTGTGTGATTCCTACGTCTATTACGACGGATATGGTGTATGGTGGAACGAGCAGCTGGATGCACAGTTAGCACACCCGACACAGCTCCATGCAGATACGCAGGAAGGTGTTTATGGCGATTTCTACAGACCATGGTGGTCGAATGCATACAGAATCGACACGTGGATCGCGTGAACAAAGAAGAATAGGGTTGATGGTAATCATCTCAGTCCTCCTTTTTTGTTGTACGGGTTGCGTTGAAGAGCAACCGGTGAATCAATCGAAATATATCAATATTTCACTTACAGAACCCATCTCTCAAGCAGATGCGGTCATCGTTGCCCTTTCCTATCCGGGAGTTGCTAAAACAATTGAGAATGATTCGTTCCGGATCACCATCGGAAAGCTCACCGTCTCTGACGTACGTGAGGGAAGGCTTAAAGAACACCATATGGTCTACATCGATCGCTTCAATAGCACTACGCACGAACCGCTCGAAGGTTTACAGGTTATTGTGACCTACGACGGGGACGTTTACAAAATCTGGCGGTCGTTCCCTCCAGTTAATTCTTCAATTGCTGCAGAGTGAACAGCCTCTGCAGGACCTGGTATAGATGCCAGCCCCGGAGCCCACCCCGGCAAAAGAGCCCGGGCGGGCCGGGAACCTGACTGTCATCCGGGCAACCGGGGATTCGAAACCCCCGCAGGCCGTCCCGATCCTCTCGTCGTGGAGGGATATCGGACCGGAGATATGTGAGCCGACCGAAGAAGATTGGGCTTTTGTCAAAGATGCCGCAACGGATCTGTCGGAAGAAGAGAAGACCCGGTTTGTTACAGAGGTCAGAAAGATACCTGCGGGGAATCGACACTGCCCCCGGAGGAGCAGGTCGATCTGGAGAGGGGACTTGGGTACTACCTGATTAAGGCAACCGAGGGAGTAGAGACAGCCCTTTAACTGCTGAACGATCCAGCCGTATCTGTAGTATTACTATGCCGGCGATCAGGTCCTGGCGTACCGATCGGCAGATCCCCCTTCCTGTGTGTTCCCGGGGTTATCGAGTTCTTCGTAGTTAAACCAGGGATGGTCGGTGATCGGGTTGCGTCCCCTCCTGCCCTACAGTAGCACCGTCGTCATCAGCGGAACCGTAACAGACGACCCGTTCGTCGAGACAAAGACGATCTGAGAGGTATGCCGGGCGTCGGCAAAGACCCGGGTGAGGAGGGGGGCGACACTTGCCGCGCAGATCCGCCAGTTGTCGACCATCTCCCACGCCAGGAATGTTACGTGCATCGTCCCGACGATGATCATCGCAAATGGTGTGGTTACCCGGCTGAGGGGGTCGACCGCATCGATGGATGGGGCTCGTGCTCTCCACCGAGCCGACGGAGGCGCGATCCCGATCGAAAAACGGGGAGGTTGAAGGTGGCGACGTAGAAGGGGAAGTCGTCGCCGAAGAGCGGCTGTGCGGACAGGAAAGAAACTACGCCGGTATAGGGGCGGTTCTCCGCCGGCACCGCAACGCGATGTACCAGAGCACAAATGTCACGCCGAGGAGCGCCTCGCCCGCGTAGAGGAGGAGGGGTTCCCTGACGACGCTCCCCCCCTGGACGACAAAACCGCGGAGATACGAGGTCACGCAGAGCACCCCGGCAGTCATGGCAACCAGGGATGTGCCGAGGAGGAAGATGATCCGGTGGTCTCTCCCGGGATGAAGGATCCGCCGCCCCTTCTCCGTCAGGGTGTAGTCCCGCCATTTCCGGGCGTTCTCGTGGGCCACGAGATCCGCATCGGCCAGAACGGCAAGGTGTTCGTGGACAGTCGACTTTGCAAGACCGAGCCCGTCGGCGAGCTCGCTCATCGCCATGGGCCGGATATCGAGCGCTTTGAGGATAGCGACCCGGACGTCGGAGGATAGCGCAGCGATATCGCCCCGGTCGAGCGTGACTTCTTCCATGATTTGAAATCTCTCCGATATGGGTCTGGTCCGAAACAATCAGGTACTCCCCTGCCGGGAGAGAAAAGCGTTCCGGAACTGTCCCGGTACTGCCGAAAAAGAGGATGCGCCGATCTCCGTCATTCCGCCCGGAGGGTCGGGGGTGGGACCGGTTCCGGTGCACCTATCCCTACTACGACGAACGTTGCCGATCCCCCCGGGAGGCGGTCCCTGTTGAGGTTGGGGTCCGGGGTAGAGCCGGGGTCGATCTCTTCTTTCCAGGGGGTGTTGGAACCCGGTATGGTGACGGTCGCCCGCCGGAAGTCGAAGTCGATCGGTGTGCCGTTCGGGGTCGTGAGGGTGTACGGGGCGGCAAGACCGATCGTCAGGGAGAGGACCTCCTCCGGGCCGGGCTGCGGGAGGTCCGCCATCACCCGCACCTCGCGCCACTCCCCGGCGGCGAGGTCGTCGACGGGCAGCGAGGTCGAGGCGCCGGGGAGGACATCCCCCTCCGGCGACCCGGTGGTGGTGTTCAGGCTCGCGGTTTCCGTCGTCACGGCAAGATCGGCCCGGGCGCAGTCTTCGCCCGCGAGGTTCCGGATGAAGAAGTCGAGGCTGATCCTGTCGCTCTCGATTGCGATATCGGGAGTGTACCGGATATCCTCCGGGCGGGCCGGGTCGAGGCTGTAGCGATCCCCGAGGGAGATTGTCCGGTTCCAGGCGGTGGCGTTCTCGAGATGCCAGGTCTCGTTATCGGCGTCGTAGGTGATGATCGGGCTCTCACAGGGATCGGGATACTCGAACCCCGGCCCGAACGGCAGTATCCAGTTCACCCGCTTGAGCGGTTCCTGCACATGCTGCTGTCCCGGGGGAAAGGCGGTGAGTATGGCGAGGTTTACCGCAGCAAGGATGAGAACGGCGCCGATACCGAGCCATATCCATGTCTTTGAGTGCATTGTATCACATTAGGAAAAGAGGTGATTTAGAGGTATGGACTCACCATCAGCACTTCTCCGGTCTGTGCGTCGATAACGACAAGCCCTCCCTGGAGAACGTGGTCCTCCGGCTCGCCACTCATCGTGATCACCCATGTCAGCGTCTGTACGTCCGGTCGGGTGTACTCGACGGAGAGGTCGGCCGTTGCACCGGTCACCCGGATTCCCGGGAACTGCCCGGCTACGATCTTCAGCGCCTCGTCCCGGGAAAGTTTTGGCTCAAGCGAACATTTGATCTCCCGCTGGATCCCGATGTACGAGACGATCTCGCCGGTGCTCGGGTTAAGGTTCACGACGACCGTGTTCGGCGTGAGGACATCGCTGATCTCTTCTCTCCAGATGTACGAGTACTCGCTGCCCGCATCACCGTGAGAAACCAGGTCCGATCTGGTAAGCTGCATACTCTTCTTCGCAAAGCCGCTGTACTTCTCTTCGGCGTAGGCCCTTGCCGTTACTTCGGCTGCGGCCCGATCCAGCCGGACATCGCGGCAATCCTTCCGTGCGGAGTCGAACGTGGCACGTTCGATCACCCCGGTCCGGGCGTTGGCGTAAACCTGTCCGTCTCCGGTACCAAAGACATAGTACTCTCCCAGATTCAGGCGTTCAGTCTTCTGGTACTGGACGGTTGCGTCGGGTGCGTTAAGAAAGTCCTGTGCTTTTTCTTTTGCGGTATCCACCCCGATCGGGGCGTTGGCATCAGTTGCCGACACGATCGAGACCGCGACGACGAGGCATAGCATTGCAACAATGTATATCCGTTTCATGATTGAATCACCTCATTAATAGACTCCGTAGCGAGCGGGAGTGAGATAACTGTTGTAACTGCCGGAGATCTCGTAGGTGTCCACTCCATGGTAACCGAACGGCCAGTGCAAGTAGCAGTCGTCCTTTGCATTGCTTGCGGCGCTTGCAACGGTCTCCCCGTTTCGCAACCGGTCCCAGAAGCTCCCGGACCAGCATTTTCCGTTTTCGACCTCGACCTCGCCGTCGAACCCCAGGCAGATGTCTGCACCTTTGTTCGTGACTGTCTCTAAGACCAGATCACCGTTGTAAGGGTTGTAGTGCGACGAATAGCAGGCGAGGTAGACTGCGAGCAGGACATCCCTGATATCGGTTCCGTAGTCAGTTATGTAGTACTGGTAGTTTCCCGGGTAGTGTCCGTCGGTCCTGGCAAGTATCCAGGATTCCGAGGCGAACTTTATTCCACCGCCTTTATGCGAGTCGTCGTAGTAGAGGCCATGGCCGTTGAAGAAGAATATCGCGTCCGACCTGAACTGATTGTACGCTGTCGATGCTACTGCGTTCGTGGATGACGAGTTGTCGTAGCCCATTGCACCCTGATCGACCCGCGCGTCGTAGGCCGTCGGCGTCGTATCCGAACAGTCATAGTTGTGCGCGGGTGGTGCGGCGCTGGCGACAGCAGGCAGAGCCGCGAGCAGGAAGAATGCTGCCAGCATGAATAACCATTGTTTCATAAGTATCCCTCAAGGAGCGTCCGGGCGTTCCTGCACCCGGAACTAAACCCGAATTTGAGGGGGAATCCTATAAAACCCGCTGTCGTCGTTCGGTTCTGGCCGAACAAATCTTAAACTTTGCGATCTGCTACGTGGCGGATGGGTAAATGTGCGGGTGTCCGGGACTGTGGGTGTCGGCGGGTCCTGTCTCCAGGGGCGGGGATTATTGTCCTGCCATAAGAAGGTTTATGATGTGTTCGGTTCCAGCCGAACGATGCCTGCTGATTTTATATGTTTTAATGACCTCAAAATGCGTAAGGTGCCGCATGCGGTACCCGTTTGTGTGCGGGGGTCGCCCATCCCCGGTTGACGCCCCGGATGACGCGCCCCGCAAGCCCGGAGGCAACAGGATGTACACATTCTGCGCACTTAAACGTGTGCTTCTCCTGCCTCCGTGGACAGAAACTGGAGGAAAACGAAATGAACGGAAAAACTGGAATGCGGGTATTCTCCTTGCTCACGGCGCTGCTGCTGGTGGGCGTGGGGGTTGTGTCTGCGGTGAGCGCCCAGGATGTCACAGGGACCCTTCCCGCAGATAGCAGCGAGCCGGTCCTGGTCATCGGGGATTCTATGGATGTACTCATCACGGGTACTACATCGGTATCCGATATGCGAGCATCCGGAATCAACGCTCCAGAAGAGCTGAACATCCCGAAGGGCATTACCCGGTACGATCTCGTGACGTTCGATCATGCTGCACTGAACAAGCAGATACGGGGCGTACTCCCCCTCCAGATCCATGGCAAGGAGTACCAGGCCGAACTGCACAGGATGGATTTTGAGCAGATCGACGACGGCATCGACTCGTACGAGGGGGTGATCGTCGGCGTTGGCGGGAGCGATGTTCTCCTGACGACCGGGGAAAACGCCCTTGTCGGGAGTGTAACCTTCGGTAACGAAACATTCTGGATCACCCCGGTCGAGTCGCGAGCGCGCGCAAAGGGAGAAGCATCGCCTCTGCATGTCATCTACAGCTCTCAGGATATTGAAAATCCTGAAAAATGGAGTCTTATCGACTACGGGACGCTCACGCCCCCGGAAGGATACACTCCGATCGAAGTTCCCGAGAATCTGGAATCTTCCATGAGAGAACTCCAGGACCAGTATGCCACGGTCAATCTGCTGGTGGTTACCGATAACCAGTTCTACCAGGATCAGGACAACTGGAAAACAGTCGCTCAGGATATCGTAGCCGAAGCGAACCGGCAGTTTGACCGGGACGATATTAGGGTGACGCTCTGTGTAATGGCGTATACCGATTCAAAGCGGGTTCAACTCTCAAACCATTCTAACATCACGAGCAACCCCGTTGTTGCGGTCCAAGCGATCTATCCGAACACCGACCTTGATCTCTGGGCCGCAGATATTGCACTGTATGTTGGTGGTTACGATGCAGACGGTTCTGCACAGGGGGCTACTTACGGCTACTACCCATATCATCATCGGCATGCCTGGGCTCAGATGGTCCCTGACGACATCTTGTACCTGGGTACCACACACGGCCGCAGGTGCGTGAGCATCCATGAACTGGGGCACCTCTTTGATGCTGGTCACCAGGAGCTGGATGAAAACCGGACGATCCCGTCTTACCGTAGGGCCTACCAGTGGTATCAACCGTTTTCTCCTCCCCTCAACCTCAAGAATACCGTGACATACAGTTACTTCAATGAGTTGATGAGTACCACTGAATTTTCATCGGACGACTACCACGGGGATGCCGATCACGACAACGCAAGGAGAATCCGGGAGACGAAATGGACAGTTGCGAACTATCACTCCTGATGGGAGCCGATGCGAGTCTCACCCCTACCACCTTTTTAAATTGTTACCGGGTGGTTTGGTGGTACAGAAACCCCGGGCAGCATGTGTCAGAAAAGAAGAATGGGGGCCGCCGGAAGGATCCGGGGCGTTCTCTTTCTGGCAGGATCGGGCGAAAGAGATAAAAGAGGTCACATGAAATCGAAACATGACAGACGTTTGGTTATCGAGGGGGTTCTGGCGTTCATCGGCGTCATCCTCCTCGTTGCGATGGTTGTGCTCATGTGCACCGCCCTCTTCAACTGGCTCGAAGCAAGCGGTGGATCCCCGAGATTGGACGTCTGGGAGATCAGGGGCGAACTGCCGCCGGAAAATGCATCGATCATCCACCTGACCGAGAAAGACTTCGAGCAGCACCCGGCGCTCGACTCCGCAATCCGGGGCGACAACCGGGGTCCCGGACCCTGGTATTCGGGAGACACACCGTACGGTGTCCTCGACGAGCGAACGATTGGGAGCGCTCCGGTGACATACCTAGAACGGGAAGTACTTATCGAGTCGTTTGGTCCCGATGTCGAGGCGAGAAACCAGCCGTACATCGAATACGAGGGTGCGTATTACTACTTTCTCATCCTGATCCCCTAAAATCGGGTCAAAACAGGTGCTATTGGAATGGAAGAAGATAAAAATCCGAAATCAAGAAACCGGCTCAAAACGGCGGCCCTCGTCGTCGCCTGTGGTCTTGCCGGCGTCATCGCCATCGCGCTCGGCCTCATGCTCGCCGACGCCCTCATCATTTACGCTCACGAGAGTTCTGGGGAACAGCCGATGTTCTACGTTATGGAGAGAGCGGAGCCGGGGGGGAGCGTGATCGTTCCCCTGACTGAGCAGGACTTCGAACAGCACCCCGAACTCGCCGCAGTCATCCGGGGTGAGGAGCGGAACCCCTCGGCGTGGGAGTGGGGCTACCGGGATCAACGTGTCATCGGGGGAACTAAGGTCTCGTACACGGAGAGCAAGGCGCTCCATGATGCCTACGGTCCCCGAGAGGGGAGGGGGCTGTACCCGCTCATGGAGTACGAGGGTGCGTATTACGTGGTCCTGACGACATGGCCCTGAAGGGGAGTCCCCGTCGCCCGTGCTCGATATGCATCGCCTCTTTCCACGGGGGAGGCAAGTCGGAGGAAGTGAACTGAACCACAACATCAGTCTGGGCGTCACCGCCTGGCCTCGGGCCACCCTATCCCGCTATTATCCGGCCTTAGAGGCCGACTGGGGGAAAATCTCGGGAGGTACCATTCTCCCCCCTCAGCGAAGAAAAGGTTTGGGTTTTTCTGTTCCGAACCGGTTCTCCAGAGATCGGGTGAGTGCATCCTTTCGGGCACACCCCCTGGCGGGGACGGGGGCACACTGCCGTGCGATCGCCCCACAATGAGAGGGTTTAAGATGAATTCGGAAAAAAACGGACGATGGCTGCCGGTTTTATATGGTCTCATGACACAGAATCGGATTGGGTGCCGCGTGCGGTACCCATTTGTGTGCGGGGGTCGCCCATCCCCAGGTCTGACGCCCCGGATGACGCACCCCCCATGCCCGGAGGCAATGGGCACGTAGGCGTTCTGTGCACTTAAATGTGTGATTCTTCAATGGATTCAAGCGACGATGCCTGGATGACGTTTGATGAGGTAAAGAGCGAGGTGGGTGCACAGAGGCCTTTTGTTCAGCCTGTGGGGCGGCGGCATGCCTATAGGAGGAGATAGGCCTTATGGTGATCACAGCGTTGCCTGTGTAGGTTATCACGACTATACGGAGGGCTGGGTGTCCATACATGACACATGGGATACTCAGATCCATAACGTAGTCTATGGTAACTGGTGGGGTGCCATGGCGACCTGGGTGAGGCCCTGACCCCTCTTTATGGTGGTAGATCCAGATGAAATCCCTGAAAACCGACAGAACCAGCAAATTCGCATTCATTCTCCTCCTGATCGCTATCGGTGCTTTCGGTATCCTCCTGCTCATTGACCTCCTCGCCATCGGTCCTGGGTATCCTCCCCCTGAGGCCCTGCAGAAATGGTATATCCCGCAGCCCCGGTACGAGTATGCGGAGAACGGCTCTGTCGCCGTAAATAGAACGATCGATGGGAATGTTGTCCTGCTCGGCGATATCGAAGACGGGTGTCCATCCTTATTCCCGGTCCTCTCACGGCACTGCAGCTATGCAATGTATGTCGACACCGTGTCGGGTGATCGGTATCTGGTCGTCAACTGGTACTTCGATGACAAGGCAGACCTCTTACAGGCTGAGATGGTCCTCTGCAGCCACCTCCGAGCATCTGGGAATGTCTCTTCCGCTGAGCTGTTCCTCTCCAAAGAACCTGATTTATCACAGGGGGAACCGATCTTTAGTCCCGTTGCCGTAACAAAATTCGATAATGAAACGTCTTTTGGTTATTTCACCGTTGTTGAGAAGCCGCTGTCCCCGGAACACGACGATTACTTCGTTGTTTACTATGGGGTGGTCGGGCCGGCCATTCTCCCTGATCACACTGCTACCTTGGAGAATCTTATGCTCCGGAGTTATTCGCTTCATGGTGCAAGGCCGCTCGCACCCTGCTCGGCACAGGAAGCGGCAACAGGGTCTACGCATTCCGTGTGCGAAGGCACGCCCCTCCCGCCCCGGGCAGCGGAATCTCCCGGGATAGTACATAGAAGGTCTTAAAATGCCACGAAAGATCGGTGCACTCGTCTGTCTCGCTCTCGCGATCATAGTCGGGTGCGTATGGGTTCTTGGTCCGGGCCAGGTCACGGAAAGCCCTCTTCCCGCCAGGGCGGGCGCAGGTGAAGACAGATACTCCCTCAACGCTGAGTTCCCGGAGGTGCGGGACTCGTACACGCTCTACCGGGCAGTCCCTGTCACCGTCACGGAAGAGCAGGTCCGGGAGGTTGCGGAGCGGTTCGGGCTTGCGGGGGAACCGGGGACGATGAACAAAAAGACCGGGGAGTTCCTCCTCATCGATGCCTCGAAGGACCCGGAGGAGCAGGTATCGGTGTATGCACATTCCGGCGCCGTGGCCTACCACATCCCTGATCTGGAACTGCCGACCGAAGTGACCCGGCAGCCGGACCTTCCCTCGGATGCGGAGGCAGAGAAGATTGCGTTTGCGTTCCTGGAGAAGACCGGCATGCAGTCGCCGGATGCCCGGGTCGTGAAGACCGAGGTGAACCAGAAGCAGGAGGCCTGGGAAGCAGGTGCCACCGAGCCGAAGGTGTCGTACGACATCACCAAGGCAGTCAGGTTCGGCCGGTCACTCGACGGACTGCCGGTCTATGGCGACGAATTCGCGGCGATCCTGGGTGACGGCGGCAAGGTCGTCGGGCTCGTGAAAATCTGGCGTGAGGTGACGCCGGACGGGAATGTCAGCCTCCGATCCCCCGGGGAGGCGTATGAGGATCTTCGTGCAGCACGGACTGTCCGCCCTCACACGGGACAAGAGTACGATCAGATCACGATCGAGCATATCGCGATTGGTTACTGGATGGAGCCAAGGGGCTTTGTGCAGGACCTCGTTCGGCCGGTTTATGCGTTTTCCGGAACCGCGCTCCGGGACGGCGTTGAGGAACCGTATGTCGAATATGTCTTTGCCGATGAGGGGAAGCAGTGAGATCTACCCTTCTTCCCCGGTTTTTGGATATCCGTAGGAGAAATCTGCCCGCGGATACGCCCTCCGGAGTACCGGCATGACTGAATTCGGCTTTACTCAGGTGGTTCTTGTGACTCTGGAGACCGTAGTTTCCCTGGGTCGGGTCTATCTCTTCCTCCTCGGCACATTTGCCGTTGTTCTCTTTCTCTGGTACGCCTGGCCCCGCCTCACCGGCCGGGACCGGGGGCGGATCACGACAAAGGAGTATATCCTGATCGCCTTCAGTACCGTTCTCCTCTCCATGGCGATCCTGCTCCGCTGGCTCAGCCTCTCCCTGTGGGTGATCTCTACCCTTGCGGCCCTCTTCACCGCTGCTCTCTTCGTCTGGTTCTTTCGACCGTCCTTCACCGGGGGAAACATCCCGGTGCGGGAGTCTGCCTGGCTCGCTGTGGTCGTCTTCTGCCTGCCGCTACTGATCCTTTCCTGGTTCGGCATCGTCTCTTTTGTTCTGCTCCAGGTGCACGGTTCGTTCTTCCCGGCTATCGAGGTCTGGGTGTATCTGCTCGGGCTCGACGTCCTACTCCCGGTCCTCGGGATTCTCGTTCCACTCCGGCAGATTGGAAGCGCCCGAAAGCGGCGGCAGGGTGCTTGACGATCTCTCGGCCTGGAACGGCACCTGTGTCGCGATGCATTTCCCGGTTCCAACGACATTCGAGACGAGTTATATCATCGATGGGTCCCACGGGAGATCCCTATAGACGAAGCGATCTCCTTTCTGCATCTCGAGGACCAGCCGGAGAACATGATCATCACGCGGCTGGGGGATGGTTGCGGGGCCTGGGGCGCTTCACGTGGCCGCGACGAACTCCGGGACCTGGTCGACCCGTATCTGCCCGATCCGGCGGCTTCCTGACAACGTGGGCAATCCAACGGCATATAACGCATTTCCTTCTGCTCAAAATAGACATGTCCGACCTGTACACTATGGATCACCCATCCCCCATAGACGGGAAGTACGTGGGAGTCTGCGATGAGTATGGGACTCTGTACACCGCTTCCACCCGGGCGCTGGGCATCCCGACGCGGTTCCTGTCGTTCACCATGCAAGAAGTGTCTACTGGTAATGTATCAGGGCATGCCATCGCAGAATCGTGGAATGGAAATGCCTGGATACACTCGGATCCGACGTGGAACTCGTTTGATAACCCGCAAGTTTATAAGACAGCAGGAAACACTCACATCAACATCACTGTCTACGGTGACGCCGATGACTCCTATTACACCCTGGATCCGAACGACCCGACCGGCGACGGCATTCTTAGGTATGAAGACTTCAGAACACAGATTCTCCTCGGAGAGGTTCCGAGGTACAATTAACCCTTTTTTATGAAGAAAGATATTGTCCTTCTGGCACTCGGGCTCGTCATTGCGGTACTCGCTTGCAGCGCCTCTGCAGGTGCAGTAGTGACGCCCCTTCCCGGACAGGGAAACCAGACCCAGATCCTGTACGGGGTCCACCCGAACGCGAAGACCAACGAGACGATTACCGCGTTCATAGCCGAACACGGAGAGATCTGGTGGCATGAGGGTGTGTACAATCACACCCACAAGTACGTGTACGTCGTGCCGGCGAACGCCTGCGAAGAACAGCTCGTCTACTTTAACCGGATAGCCGATGAACACGGCGGCGAACAGTCTATTGAACGCATCTGGATTATCGGCTGCGACGAGGCGATGCCCCTGGCCGCAGAGCTCCGGTTCCCGGAGATCTTTGCGAAGTACCCGGCGCTCAGCAACGATGCAGAGCTGCGGTCGTACATTGAGAGTCAATCCCCAAACCGCTATGAGGAGGTTACGGCCAGGCCTTCGCGTGCGCAGGTCTATTTCATCAACGATACCGGCGTGTTCACGGAGTACATCGTCCTCCTCTCAGGAGGAGAAATTGTCTCTACAACATACGTCTCGGAGGAGAACCTCACGGTCGGGAGAGCCGAAGCGGAGGCGCAGGCCCTCTCCGGACAGCCCCCGGGCGCCAGCGTCGAGAACATCGTGCTGAAAGTCTACGGCGGCGACCGGATTGTCTGGGAGATTACCGTTCGAGCCGATCAGAAGACCGATGTTGTGCAGGTCCCTTCGGATCTGGCGTCCGGGCAGTCGATCCAGACAACGACGCCGGGGTTTGGGGCGGTCTTCGCGGTTCTTGGTGCCGGGGTGGGTTTTGTCCTGTACCGGAGGCGGAGATAGGGCCAGAATTACGGATGCCCTTTTTTGTTGTTCAACAACCCGGTTACCTGCTCTCGCCGCCGTGTAAGCCTTTCCGTCGTCCGGAGCGGCACTCTTTTCTGGCCCCCTTGCGGTCGCATTTGGGGTCGAAGGCAATCTGGTGAACCCAATGTGTAGATGCGCGGCACAGAAAGGGTTTATAGAAGAGCGTTGACTTTTCCGTCATGAATACCGGGTTCGGTGTCCCGGGACGCGACAGAAGGTGAAATCGATGGAAGAAAGGCGATTCATAAGCGGTATCGGTCGGAGGGGGTTGATCTCTGTCGCCCTGCTGCTCTTCATCCTGGCCGGCAGCGGCATAGCGTGCGCATCTCCGGGTGGAGAACCTCCGGCCGATGCGGGGGAGGGCCGGGAGGCCGTGCTGGCGGAGCCCGGAGATACGACGACGTATCACGGTTCCGAAAGTGCGTCCACCATCTTCTACAACCCCGTGCACCTCGCGTGCGGCCTGGGAGCCGTGATCGTGCTCGCGGTGGGCTACTTCCTCATCCGGAGGTCCCGCGGGAAGGATGCACCGTGAGCGTGCTCTTCTATCCGGCTATCGCCTTCGTCCCTGAATAGCCGTTCGTTCTCATAGCCCCGATGGGTCATCCGGGAAGAGGGATCTCCGGCGAGAGCGACTTCCTCTCAGCCGCTCGGACAGCATGAGTTACCGCTCTGCCGTTCTTCCCCGCGCGCAGAACAACAACCCTTAAGAGCAACCCTATAAGAGATACTACCTAAGATGCTCGATCAGTTCAAGGGCTGTCTCCTCGGGGCCGCCATCGGGGACGCGCTCGGCATGGCGCGGGAGAGCACGCCGCCGGACTTCCAGCGCCTCCACGAGGGATACCGCCGGCCGTGGCGGGGGCACCCGAACACGGGGCTGAAACCCGGGCAGTTCACGGACGATACCCAGATGATGCTCCTCGTCGCCGGGATGCTCGCCGACGGCACCTACTCCGAGAAGGCATACGCGGCCGCCCTTGCCCGGATGTACATGAACGAGGAACTCCGGTTCCCCGACGGCGCCGTTGACGCCGCGTGCCGCCACCTCCTTCTCTCCGGCGGCAAACCGGGCGGTGTCTCCTCCAATACCGCCGGCTGCACCGGGATCGCCGTCCCGTTTGGCCTCCTCTACGGCGACCCCATCGACGTCACAGAGCGGGTGGTCCAGGCCTGCAGCGTCACCCATACCCACCCGGCGGCGCACGCGGGAGCGGTCACCGTCGCGATGCTCGTCCACCACGCCGTCCGCGGCCGCTCCGACGCCCTCGAGCTCGCCGGGAAGCATGCCGCCCTCGAGGACGTCGCCCTCGGCAACAAGGTTCGCGACGCCGTGAATCTTGCAAACGAGGGGATCAGCCTCGAGAGCGCGCTCTCGGTGATAGGGAACGACGTCACCGTCTACCAGACCGTTCCGCTCGCCTTCTTCCTGATCAGCAGAATCAAAGACGTCACGGCCCTCCTCACCACCGCGGCGCACGTCGGCGGGAACACCGACACCATCGCGCTCATCTGCGGGGCATACGCGGGCGCCGTCTACGGGAGATCCGCCCTCCCGACCGATCTCCTCGAAGGGCTCGAGGGAAGAGACGAGATCGAGTCCCTGGCCGCCCGCCTCTACGAACGCTGCACCGCAAAGCCTTAAGATTCTATAAAAGACACCTCCTCTTATGGAAATTGCGATTATCGGTGCATCCGGATACACCGGCGGCGAGCTGATGCGGCTCCTGCTGCACCACCCGTCCGCGGACGTCGTCGCGGCGACGTCCCGGAAACTGGACGGCACCCCCGTCGCCTCGGTGCATCCCCATCTCCGGGGACTGACCGATCTCGTCTTCCGGAACACGGAGGCCGGCGATATCGACGCCGACTTCGCCTTCCTCGCCGTCCCGCACACCGCGGCGATGAAGGTTGCCGGGACGCTTGCAGAGCGCGGGATCAAAACCGTCGACCTCTCGGCCGACTACCGTCTCGCGAAGGACGTCTACGAGAAGACCTACGGCGTAACCCACACCGCCTACTTCGAGGCGCCCTACGGCCTCCCCGAACTCCACCGCGACGAGGTTCGCGGCGCCTCGTTCGTCGCGAACCCGGGCTGCTTCCCGACGGGAGCGACGCTTGCGGCGGCACCGCTCGCGAAACTCGCTCACACCATCATCTACGACTCGAAGACCGGGGTTTCGGGCGCGGGAACCTCCCCCTCCGCGACCACCCACTACCCGAACGTCGGCGACAACTTCACCGCCTACAAGTGGACGAGCCACCGCCACCTCGCGGAGATGAAGCAGGAGGCCGCCCGGCTCGGTTCAAACGCCCGGTGCTACTTCACGCCCCACCTCCTCCCGGTGAACCGGGGCATCCTGACGACGGCCCACATCCTCCTCAACGAGCCGATGGGGCAGGACGAGGTCGAGGCACTCTATAAGAAGTTCTACGCAGACGAGTTCTTCGTCCGTTACCAGAGACCGACCCTTGCGGCCGTCCGGGGAACGAACTTCTGCGACGTCGCCGTCGAGAGCGAGGGCGACCGGGTCGTCGCGGTCTCGGCGATCGACAACCTGGTCAAGGGCGCGAGCGGCCAGGCGATCCAGAACATGAACCTGATGTGCGGGTTTGCGGAAGACACCGGTCTGCGCACCGCCGGGATGCTCCCCTGAGGTGACGGCGATGAAGGTAAGAGACGTTATGACCCCGGACCCCGTGACCGTCCGGGTCGCTTCAACGGTGAGCGAGGCGGCGGGACTGCTCCGGAAGTACCACATCGGCGGGCTTCCCGTGATGGACGGCGACCGGGTGGCGGGTATCGTCACCGAGACGGACATCCTCTCGCTCCTCGATACCGGGGACATCTCCGACGACCTCTGGCTCCCGTCGCCGCTCGAGGTGATCGAGGTCCCGGTCAGGGAGTTCATCAACTGGGAGCGGACGAAGCGGGCGCTCACCGATATCGGCAACATGGAGATCCGGCGGGTGATGAGCAGCCCGGTCATCGCCATCGACGAGGATTCGGATATCGCCGATGCGGCTTCCCTGATGCTCCGCGAGGGTATTGCACGCCTCCCGGTTCTCCGCGACGGAAGACTGGTCGGGATCGTCACCCGGGCGGATATCGTCCACGGCCTCGGGGCGTCTTCGGGGGAGGGGTCGTCATGAAGAGCATCTGTGCGGTCGAGGGCGTCAGCGCCTGGGGTATCAAGGAAGGCAAATTCGGGCTCGCGCTGATCCGGGCGAGCGGAACCGCGGCCGGGGTCTTCACGTCGAATAAGATGCGGGCGGCCCCGGTCGAGGTGATGATGGAGCGGATGAAGAGAGGAACTCTTGACGCCGTCGTCGTCAACAGCGGGTGCGCGAACGCCTACACCGGCGAGCGGGGCTACCGCGACGCGGTGGAGATGTGCGAGGTGGCGGGCGGAGCGCTCGGCTTCGACCCGGCATCGGTCGGCGTCGCGAGCACCGGGGTGATCGGGCGCTACCTCGACCTCCCCCTGATCCGCGACCAGTGCGGGCGGGTCGCATCCCTCCTTGCCCGGAGCGCAGAGGCCGAGGATGCGGCGGCGAAGGCGATCATGACGACCGACACGTTCCCGAAACACGCCCTCGTCCGGACGGAGTCGTTCTCCGTCGGCGGGATCACCAAAGGAAGCGGGATGATCGCCCCGAACATGGGAACGATGCTCGCGTTCATCTACACCGATGCCGAGGTGGAGGCTCCTGTTCTCTCGGATATCCTTCGCCAGGCGACCCGGCGGTCGTTCAACCGGGTCGTCGTCGACGGCGACACGAGCACGAACGACGTCGCCCTCTGCACCGCGACCGGCGCCGCAGGCCGGGTTGACCGGGCCGAGCTCGCGAAGGCCGTCGAGACCGTCTGCCGCGACCTTGCGGTCCAGATCGCCCGCGACGGTGAAGGGGCGACGAAACTCCTCGAGATGACCGTCCGCGGTGCTCCCGACGAGGACGCCGCCGCCGCCGTGGCCCGGACAATCGTCGCCTCCCCGCTCGTCAAGACCGCGATCTACGGCGAAGACCCGAACTGGGGCCGGGTGGTCGCGGCGGCGGGGAGAGCCGGCGTGGAGTTCGACCCCTACGCCGTCTCGCTCTCGGTCGGGGAGATACCGCTCGTCCGCCGCGGCGAGATCGTCGCCGACCTCGGGGCGGCGAAAGCCGCGATGCGCGGTGCGACCGTCGCGTTCGACCTCGACCTTGCGGCAGGCGACGGAACGGCGACCGCGTGGGGGTGCGACCTCACCGAGAAGTACGTAGAGATCAACGGGAAGTACACGACATGAAACGAGAAGACGTGCTGATGGAGGCACTCCCTTACATCCAGAAGTTTTACGGCAAGACGATCGTGATCAAGCTCGGCGGCCACGCGATGGTCGACCAGAGCATCCTCGAGACGGTTATCCGGGACGCCGTTCTTCTCCGCTACGTCGGGATGAAGGTCGTCCTGGTTCACGGCGGGGGGCCGGAGATCACCGCGAAGATGCAGGCGATGGGCAAAGAGCCCAAATTCGTCGGGGGGCTCCGGATCACGGACGCCGAGACGCTCGAGATCGCCCAGATGGTTCTTGTAGGCAAGATCAACGACGGCATAGTCTCCCTCATCGCGAACTGCGGCACCCGTGCGGTCGGGATCTCCGGCAACGACGGCAACCTCCTCATCGCCCGGAAGATGGAGCCGCAGCGGGTGAAGGTCGGGGAGGTCGAACAGGAGGTGGATCTCGGCCAGGTCGGCGAGATCGAGGAGGTCGACCCCGAGGTGCTCCACTGCCTCCTCGCCCAGAACTACATCCCGGTGGTGGCCCCGATAGCCATCGACCGGCAGGGGAGGAGCCTGAACATCAACGCCGACACCGCCGCCGCGGAGATCGCGATCGCTCTTGGCGCATTCAAACTGGTCAACCTAACAGACGTCGACGGCGTGATGGACGCCGACCGGACGACGGTCTACCACCGGCTCTCCCTTACCGAAGCGGAGACGATGATCAGCAACGGAATCATCGCCGGCGGGATGATCCCGAAGCTCGACGGGTGCATGAAGGCGGTCAGGAGCGGGGTTACGAGCGCCCACGTCGTGAACGGCAACAAGGAGCACAACCTGCTCCTCGAACTCTTCACCAACCAGGGCGTCGGGACGATGCTCACCCTCTAACTCTTTTTCCTCTCACGGCAGATTGCCGTCGCCGCTGCACTCCCGCTGCCGCTCCTCGCTCATATCGATCAGGATCTCGAAGACCCTCCGGACGGCGACCGGGTCGATCCGGCTCTCGACGGCGTAGGTGAAGACCCGGTCGAGGACGATCTTTCGCTGCGCCGGATCATGGATGGAGAGACCCTCCTCCTGCTTGATCCTCGCGACCTCGGCCGCACGTCTCTGCCGTTCCGCAACCAGATCGATGATTTTCTCGTCGATCTCGCGGATATCGTTCCTGACGGCATCTAGGGACATACTACATGATTGACCGCGGCCGGTGAATAAACCTGACGGGTCGTGCCCGGCGAGGCGAAGGATATTATCGTGCCGGGACAAACCTGGTACCGAATATGCTCGAACGAATACCGCCACGCGAACGCCGGGATCTCCTGATCGCGTGGCTTGCCATCTCGATCGCCTTCACCCTGATCTACGTCAGGGGCGGAGTGGACTTCATGGGGTTGGTCTTCTTCTTCGTGATGTCGCTCGTCACGGTGGGCGTCGCCTTCGTCCTGCACGAGCTGGCGCATAAGTTCGCCGCGATGCGCTACGGCTACTGGGCCGAATTTCAGAAGGACAACCAGATGCTCCTCGTCGCCGTGGTGATGGCGGCGCTCGTCGGGGTCGTCTTTGCGGCGCCGGGAGCGACCTACGTCTACGGGAACGCGACGCGAACGGAGAACGGCCGGATATCGGCGGCGGGCCCGATCACGAACCTCCTCCTCTGCATACCCTTCGCGGCGCTGATGCTCTTCGGCGGCGGCGGACTCATCGCTCTCGTCGGCCTCGTCGGCCTCCGGATCAACGCGATGATCGCGACCTTCAATATGCTCCCGATCAGCGTGCTCGACGGGCGCAAGGTTCTCGCCTGGAACCCGGCCGTCTTTGTCGTGCTCATCGCCGCCTCCATCGGGCTCCTCGTCTGGTCGCTCCTCCTCTGAGGAACTACCTTTTTTTTCAGGCCTTCTTCAGGGTGAACCGGAACGCCGCGCCGCACTCCGGACGGCCCGGTACCCGGTCGTCGACCCGGACACGGCCGCCGTAGCGCGATACAAGCATCCGGGTGATATAGAGCCCAAGGCCCTGGCCGCTTTTGTGGCTCCGGCTCTGCCCGAACCGCATGAATATGGCATCTTTCATCGCATCAGGAATCCCCGGCCCGGTATCCTCGACAGAGACCACGACCTCGCCGTCGTTCTCCTCCAACCGGATGGTGACCTCGACCTCCGGCCCCCCGAACTTGATGCTGTTCCCGATGAGGTTCGTGAAGACCTCGGGAAGGAGCGCGTCGGCCATGACCACAAGATTCGTGCCGCCGTAACGGATCCGGCTCCCGGAGAAGATCGCGATCTCGTCCCGGATAACCCCGTCGAGGTCGACCGGGGCGAGCACGGCCGATTCCTTGTGGATACGGCGGATCGTCGAGACGTTCCGCAGGATCTCGATGCTTTTGCGGATACTGCCCTGGAGTTTCTGTGCGTAGGCTCTTGTCTCCCCTTCGAGCATATCGACGAGGAGATCGGTGTAGAGGCCCGAGACGTTCTCGGCGTTCCTGATGTCGTGGCTGAGGATGTCGAGGTAGAGGTTTGCCTCCCGTTCGGCCCTCTCAAGCTGCCGGATCAGTATGGTGCGCTCGACGGAGGTGCCGATCTCTCTCCCGATGGCCGTAAGAAGAGACCGGTTGGCGTCGGTGAACTGGTTGCCGCTCTTTGCAGCCACGTTCAGGGCGCCGATCACTCTCCCGTGCGCCGTGATCGGGATGCTTGCGCAGGGATGCCGTGTCTCGTCGCTCTCTCCCGGGTAGCGGAGGTTCGGGTAGTCGTCGGGGAAGAGAGTCTCTCCTGCAACCAGCACCGTTGCGTAGGGCCTGGCGGTGATATCCGGGATGTACGGGTGTCCGGGGAACCCCTCCGGGAGGCCCTGCACGCAGACGAGCCGCGCACTCTGCCTCCCCGGCTCGATCAGGTAAATGCCGCCGCCGGCGAGATCGAGGAGGGTGAGCACCGCCGCGAGCACCTTCTCCAGCACCTCATCGAGATCCGTTGCGGACGCCGATACCCCGATGATCCGGTTTAAGACCGAGAGCTCGCGGTTATGGGCCTGGATCTCGGCCTCAGCCCGTTTCTGGGTGGTTATGTCGGTGAGCGAAGCCGTGATGCAGAGGGGGACTCCGTCGCTGCCCCTGACCAGGCTCGCGGAGAAGACGGTATAAAACGTCGTGTTGTCCCGCCTTCTTCCGATCCGCTCGCCCGTGTACCTGCCGGTGCGGACGACTTTCTCAAACGCATTCCGGCCCTCCTCCTCGTTCTGCCAGAACTCCGTGACCCGTTTCCCGATCACCTCGGTCGGGGAGTCGTAGCCCCACATGGTGAGAAACGCCTGGTTGACGTAGGTCAGGTGGCCGTCGAGGTCGGCGACGGTGAACGCGCTCGGCGACGACGCTATCGCCATATCCCGGATCCGGAGTTCCTGCTCGGCCAGCTTGCGTTCGGTGATGTCGATCCCCGAACCCATCGTGCAGATCCGTCTGCCCGCTTCATCGGTGACGACGGTGAGGGAGAGCTGCATGGGGAAGGTCGAGCCGTCTTTTCGTCGTGATTTCACCTCGCCCGACCAGGCGCCGTCCCGGACGAGTTCCTCCCTGATCAGGTCCATCTCCCCCGGATCCCCCCAGAGCACCGAGACGTGCTGCCCGATGATCTCCTCCTCCTCCCACCCGTGTATGGCAAGGGAGGCGCGGTTGGCGTAGATGATCCTTCCGTCGTAGTCGGAGAGAGAGATGCCCTCGAGCGCCGACGCTATCGCCATATCCTTGATCCAGAGTTCGAGTTCGGCCTGCCGCTGCCGGGTCACGTCGCGGAGGGAGTAGAGCGTCCCGGTAACCCGCCCGAAATCGTCGTGTAAGGTGCTGAGCGTCTCGTCGACGAATATGGCCTCGCCGCCCCTCTTGTAGTGGCTGACGACGCCGTTCCAGGTCCCTGACGACCGGAGAGCGCTCTTCGCCGCCTCTTCGTCGTCCGGCCGGAGCCACTCGACGGTGAAGAGTTCCGAGGCCGGCCGGCCGAGCGCCTCGCTGGAGGGAACGTCGTAAAGCCGCTCCGCTGCCGGGTTCATGTAGGTGATCCGTCCATCCGTGTCGGCCGCGATCACGGCATCCTCCACCTGCGAGAGCACCTGCGCCTGGAACCTGAGCTGCTCTTCCGTCTGTTTCCGTTCGGTGACGTCGCGGCTGATCCCGAGCAGGCCCCGGACGGTGCCGTCGCTTCCCGGCATCGGGATGAGGCGCGTCTCGAACCACACCTCCCCGGCCTCACCGGGGATCTGCCCCTCCGCGGTGAAGATCTCCCCCGGAGACTCCGCTACGGCCCGGAGCACCGGAAGCCACCCTTGAACGAGATCGGGCGGAAACAGTTCCCCGATGTTCTTTCCCTGCAGGTTCTCCGGGTCTGCGCCGACCAGGCGACCGCCGGCACCGTTCACGAAGAGGATATTCCCTTCCGTGCCTACGAGGAAGATGACGTCCGGTGCGAACTCCGTAAGCGTCCGGTAGCGCTCCTCGCTCTCCCGGAGCGCCTCTGCCATGCGTGTCTCCTTGCTGATATCGACGGCGGTGGCCATGATGCAGATCGGGTTTCCGGCATCGTCCTTGAGGATGGTTGCGGTTATGTGAGCGGTAAATTCCGTCCCGCCGGCCTTTCTTCCGACGAGTTTCCCGGTACACCTGCCGCGCTCCGCAAACGTCGCAAGAACCCTCTCGACCTTGGCCGGTTCCACCCAGAACTCCGTGAGGTGCCGGCCGATAACCTCCCCGGGGTCGGTCAGCCCGCCCAGTGCGAGCAGTGATGGGTTGACGTGCGTGATGTAGCCGTCGAGGTCGGCGATGGCGATCGCGGCAAACGACGACTCAAGTGAGACCTTCCCGATCAGGAGTTCTCGCTCCGCCTCCTTCCTCTTCGTGATATTGGAATGCGTCCCTGCGATCCGGAGCGGCGTCCCGCGGGCATCGCGTTCGACCACCCGGAGCCGGTCGAGCACGTAGACCCACTCTCCCGATGCGGACCTCATCCGGAACTCCATCTCGCAACGGTCGCGCTTTCCGGCGGCCATTTCGGTGAGGGCCGCCTCGACACCGTCGCGGTCGTCCGGGTGGACGAGTGCGAGGATGGCGGGGATCGTGGGCACGAACGCTCCTGGTTCGTAGCCGAGCATCGTGAAACTCCGGGTGCTGTAGTAGACCGTGCCGGCGCCGACATCCCAGTCGACCAGTCCGTCGTCTACCGCCGAGAGTGCCAGGTTCAGCCGTTCTTCGCTCCCCTGGAGCCCCTGATCCGCCCGGTTCCGCTCGGTCACATCGAGGAGCGACATCACCGAGCGGGCGGTTCCCGGGATCAGGCCGATGGTGGCCTCGACGATATGCGTGTTGCCGGAACAGTCAATAAACGTGAAGGAGTAGTTCTTCGGCGCGGCCAGAGGGTCTCTTCGCCGGAGGGCGTGGTACTCCTTCAGCCGCCGGCGTTCGTCTTCGGATACGACAAAATCGCTCGGCCGCTTTATCCCGATGATCTCGGTGCGCGGGTATCCGGAGAGCCGCTCGAACTCCGCGTTCGCGAGCGTTATGATGCCGTTCTCCTCGATGAGGATCGTCGCCGTCCCGGTATACTCGACGATCGCTTCGTAATCCCCGGGTTCCGGGGTTTCCCGGAGCCGGAGCACCCAGCCTCTCCCGGACGGCGTTCTCCACCCCGAGCAGTGGTATCCCCGTTCTCCTCCGCCCGGACTCCTGAACCGGCACTCGAACTCCAGAGTCCCGTTTCCGGGTGCCGCAAGCACTCTATCGGCGAGATCGCTCACCGACCCCGTCTGTCCGGGTTCGCCCTTGTGCAGGCCGAGCATCCGGCGGGAGGCCGTGTTCGCCCAGATTATGCGGGCATCCTCATCGAGCACCAGGACAGCGTCTTCCATACCGTCCAGTACCCGGTAGTCAGGCTGCGCGCCGTGCAGGCGCTCCGGAGGCTCGGCGGGGGTCACGCTCGGTTTCTCCTGCTGCCCAAGGATGCATCTTGCGGGCTGATATGGAATATGGAGATCCTCAAAACGTATTAATCTGTTCCGGTTTCAGGGTGGCGAGAAAAGTTATTGATTCGTGCGGCCGGCGGTGGATTGGGGGTCGTGCCCGGAACCGATGACATGGAAACGTTCCTCACCCAGGGCCGGCCGCACGCGGAGCAGACACGGGTCAGGTTTCCGGATCCTGCAGGCCGGCAAGAAGGTTGACCACGTCACGCCCTTTCTCCCGTGCCTCCGTGAGGGCTGTCGGATGCCCTGCGATCCCCCCGTAGCGATCGAGATCGTTTGCAATGACGTTGTCCCAGTACTCGAACCCGGTGGTGTTGAAGAAGGCGGTGATCGCCGGGAACGCCGCGTCGAAGACGTTCTCCCACCCGAGCCCCGCGGTCGAGACGAATATCCCCTTGTGGCGGCGGGTGCGGTCGGGAGTGTAGTAGAGATTCTTCAGGATGAACTTGCGCGCCCAGAGGTACTGGGCGCGGTCGATCAGCCCCTTCGCCTCCGCCGTGATCCCCATCGAGTAGATGGGAGACGCGAGAACGATGACGTCGGCATCGCCGATCCTCTCGAAGACCTCCGTGAGATCGTCTTTGATGACGCAGACTCCCGTCTTATGGCAGGCGTTGCACCCCCGGCACGAGGCGTACTCGAGCGGCCGCAGAACGATCTTCTCGACCTCTGCCCCCGCCTTGCGGGCGCCCTCGAGCACGGCGTCGAGCAGCGTCTCGGTGTTCCCGTGCCGCCGGGGGCTCCCGGAGATGCCGAGGACTTTTATGATCATCCCGCCCCGACCTCCCGCAGGTGCGCGACGGCTTCCCGTGCCAGGCTCTCCGCGTCGGCCTTCGCGGTCGGATGGCGCTCAATCGCGCCCTTCTCGTCGACGCCGTTCACCATCAGGTACCTGATGTCGTTGTTTTTGATATCGACGACGTGAAAGAGGCACTTCACCGACGGGATTGCCGCATCGAAGACGTGGTCCCAGTTCTGCCCGGCGGTCGAGAGGAAGATGCCCATACGTTTTCCTTTCCGCTCCGGCGGGACGACCGGGAGGTGGAGGACGTACTTCCGGGAGCGGAAGACCTGCGCCCGGTCGACCAGCGCCTTCGCCTGCGCGGCAAGCCCCATGCAGTAGATGGGGGACGCGAGGATGATGCAGTCGGCCGCGATGATCCGGTCGTGGACGTAGTCCATGTAGTCGTGCTGGACGCACCGGTTGAGCGTCTCGCAGATGTTGCACCCGCGGCAGGGCCGGATGTCGGCCTCGGCGACGACGATCTTCTCGACCGCGGCCCCTTCGGCCTCCATCGCCGCGAGCACCCAGTCGAGGAGGGTCTCGGAGTTGCCGTGACGGCGGGGCGAGGCCGCAAACGCGAGGACGTCTATGGTCATATATGATGTGTTGTCCCGGCGAAGGCAAAAAACGTGCCGGGATTTGTTTCACTGCACCTTCTCCTGCGACAGCCCGATCGCGAGCGTGTAGCAGAGGCCGATCATCACGAGCATGAACGGGAACGCCGCGGTGATCGCCATCACCTGGAGGGCGTCAAGCCCCCCGGTGAGGAGGAGGACGATCGCGACGGCGGAGAGGGAGAGGCCCCAGACGACCTTCTTGTAGTTCGGGACGACCAGGCCCCCGCCCGATGTGAGCGAGCCGAGGACGACCGTCGCGGAGTCCGCCGAGGTGATGAAGAAGACGATCAGGAGAAGGATCGCGGCGAGCGAGAGGATTCCTGCGAACGGGTAGTGCTCGAGGAACGCGAAGAGGGCGAGCGAGACGTCCTCTCCCGCGACGGCGGCGATGCCCGCTCCCTCTTCGAGTTCGAGGTGCAGCGCCGATCCCCCGAAGATCGTGAACCAGACGAAGGTGAAGAGGGTAGGAACCGTGAGAACGGTCAGGACGAACTCCCGGATCGTCCGTCCCCGGGATATCCGGGCGATGAAGAGCCCCACGAACGGCGACCACGAGATCCACCATGCCCAGTAAAAGACCGTCCAGTCCCTGCTCCACTCGAACCCCGCGAACGGGTAGGACTGGAGGCTCAGGTCGATGATGTTGTTGATGTAGCCGCCGAGGGTGGAGGCGAAGACGTTGAGGACGTAAGGCGGCGATCCGAGGGCAAGGACGGCGAAGAGGAGCACCGTCGCGAGGACGATGTTGAACTTCGAGAGGACCTGGACGCCTTTCTCCACCCCGAGGATCGCGGACGCCATAAAGAGCGCCGTCGCGATGAGGATGATCCCGATGGTGACGGAGATCGCGGACGAGAGCCCGTAGAGGTGGGTGAGCCCGCTGTGGATCTGGAGGGCGCCGAACCCGAGCGACGTCGCGGTCCCGAAGACCGTCGCGAAGACCGCGAGCACGTCCACCGTCTTCCCGGCGGCGCCGTAGATCCGCTCGCCGAGGATCGGGTAGAAGCAGGAGCTGATCAGGGCCGGCATCCCGCGCCGGAACGAGAAATACGCAATAGAAAGGCTGACGATGGTGTAGATCGCCCACGGGTGAATCCCCCAGTGGAAGAACGCGTAGCGCATGGCGAACGAGGCGGCGTCGGGGGATGCGGCGTCGATGAAGGGGGGCGGCTGGAGGAAGTGGACGAGCGGTTCGGAGACCCCCCAGAAGAGGAGCCCGATCCCCATCCCGGCGGCAAAGAGCATCGCGATCCAGCCGAAGAATCCGTATTGCGGCCGTTCTGCGTCATAGCCGAGTTTGATCGTTCCGTATCGCGAGAGCGCGACTGTGAGCGCGAAAGCGAGGAAGAAGAAGACCGATATAAGGTAGAGCCAGCTGAAGTTGTCGAGGATCGCGGCGTGGACCGCGGATGAGACCGAATCAAGGAGGTCGGGCCGCGCGATCCCGAACCCGATGAAGAAGAGGATTACCCCGGCGGAGAGGAGGAAGACCGCCTCCCTCCTGAGGTACTCACGAAGCATTGCGGCTCCCCTGTTGCGGCACGAGGAAGATCGATGCGCTCGACCCGGTCACGATCCGCTCCGCCGTGTACCCCATCGGGGCGGAGAGAAACGCCGGGCTCTTTCTCCCGAGGACGACGACGTCGGCCTCGATCCGGTCGGAGACGTGGAGCACCTGCGCGGCGGGGTCCCCGATCCGCTGCTCGGCGGTGACGCGCTCGAAGTACGGGCGGAGTTCTTCCGCCACCGCGTTCAGTTGCTCATCAACGGCCTCACGCCGCACCCGCTCCGCCAGCGGATCGGCCATCCTCCCCCTGACGTGGAGGACGTGGCACCAGGCTCCCCGGAACTCCATCACGTAGGGGAGCGGGCGGGCGGACGTCTCGTCGAGGTCGGTCGCGTAGAGGACGGCAAGGTCGCTATGGCCGGGCTCCGCCCCGTCGTCGGGCAGGCGGGGCCGGACTTTGTGGACGAATACGGGAACGTCGGCAAGCCGGAGGAGATCCCGCGAGACGCTCCCGAGGAGCATCGTCTCGATGTGCCACCGCCGCTTCGCCTTCATGTAGATGCCGTCGACACCCTCGAGGAGCGCCGTCTCCGCGATTGCCGAGGCGATGTGGCCTTCCCCGGTCTTCACCTCCACGACGAGCCCCGTCTCTTCGAGCGCCTCCGCGAGAAGCGTGAGCCACGAGAGGTCGGCTCCCCGGAAGAACGATCCGGGTTCGTTCACATGGTAGAGGCAGACCGAGCTCGCCCCGAGGCTCTTGAGGATCGTTCCGGCCTTCCTCAGTTCTTCGGGCCTCTCTCCGTAGGCAACCGGAATCAACGTCTTCTCAAACATCCCCTGAACACCTCAAGAACGCCGGGTGCCGCCCGGCAAATCCTGAATACTCGTAACTTCGGGGTTTCGGCACCATTAATGCACCGAAGTCGATCCCGGGTCTGTCCGGAGGCGTCGGATCTCCTGCGTATCATAGCGTCGGGGGATCGGCCGCGACCGTTCGGGAAAAAGATAATTTTAGAGGTTCTTGAAGCAGAGGTACCAGTCTTTGCACTCGTAGCCTTCCTGCATCCGCTTCTCGATCTCTTCGGGGGTCTTCGGCGCCGGGACGATGACCTTCTCACCGGGCTCCCAGTTCGCCGGCGTCGCGACGCCGTGCTTGTCGGATGTCTGGAGGGCCTTCGTGAGCCGGAGAATCTCGGGCATCGATCGGCCGTTGGACATCGGGTAGTAGAGCATGGCCCGCATGACGCCCTTGTCGTCGATGAAGAAGACCGTCCTGATCGTGGAGGTGGTGCTCTGGCCGGGGTGGAGCATCCCGTAGCGTTTGGCGACCTTCATATCGAGGTCGGCGATGATGGGGAACGGGATCTCGACGCCCATCTTCTCCTTGATGTTCCTGACCCACGCAAGGTGCGAGTGGACGCTGTCGATCGAGAGGCCGACGAGCTGGACGTTCAGTTCCTTGAGTTCGTCGGCGATCGCGGCGAAGGCCATGAACTCCGTGGTGCAGACCGGCGTGAAGTCGGCCGGGTGGGAGAAGAGGATGACCCACTTCCCCTTGAGATCCGAGAGTTTCAGGCGTCCGTGGGTTGTCAGCACGTCGAATTCCGGCGCTTTCTCGCCGATAACCGGCATCTGAAGCAGTTCTTCGGGTTCCATGATTCACTTCCTCGGGCGGTTGCCCAGGTACTCCTCGAGGGCGGTCTTGCCGTGGACGTAGGCCGGCATCCCCGCGAGCAGGAACGCGACCCTGAGCCCTTCCTCGATCTCCTCCTTCGATACGCCGATGCTCCCGGCACCGGCCATCTGCGCCCGGACGGCGTGCCCGTCCCGGAGCGCGGCCGCAATCGCGATCGCGATGACCTTCTTCGTCTGCTTCGAGAGAGCGCCGTCGGCCCAGATCATCTGGTCGAGCCCCATGACGCTCGCGTAGAGGTCGGGGTCGGTCTCTTTGAGTTCCTTGAAGATTACGGGAATTTTGCCGATCTTCTCTTCGAGTCTCTTCTCTTCCATACCGATCACTCCTCGAGCACCATCGCCTCGCCGCAGCAGACCAGTTCGCCGCCGCCGGCTTCCAGCACCTGGACAACGTTTCCGCAGATCTCGCAGTGGTAGACCTGCCCTTTTGCCGATACGTTCACCATTCTTCTCACCTCAACGGTTCTCCGGTTTCTTTCTCTCGGGAGGATTCAGGACGTCTTCGGGCGTCTTGATGTCCGGCCTGATGTGCGTCATCGGGAGGCAGTTGTACATCTCGCAGGCGCAGGTCGGGCATTTGACGAGATCTTCATCGCTGCTGTCGATCCGGACCTCCCGTCCACAGTCGATGCAGATGAACCGGCCCGGGCCCGGCTTCTCACCGGCTTTCGCTGTCTTGTTGGTCTCTGGTTCGGCCATAGAAATTCACCAGAGCGGTAATTGCCTCACAAGATATTTAGCCGTTCCCCTCCGGGCATACCCGTATCCTATTAATAGAGTCATGCGCAACCCAGCACCATGCAAAAGAAGGTTGTCGCGCTGCTCGGGAGCCCCGTTCTCGATGGGAACACCGCCCGTCTCCTCGACGAGGCTATCAGGGGTGCAGAGGAGGCCGGGTGCGAGGTCGAGAAGTTCGAGGTCGCACACATGGACGTTCTGCCCTGCATGGAGTTCTTCCAGTGCATGGAAAGCGATACCTGTCTTATCCAGGACGAGATGGAGGAGATCTTTAAGAAGTTCCGGGAACTGGACGGCCTGATCATCGCCACCCCGGTGATGACGATGGGCATCCCCGGACGGCTCAAATCGTTCATGGACAGGTTCCAGGTCTTTTACATGGCAAAATACCACCGGGGGCGCTCGTTCATCACTCCCGAGAGGCGGAAGAAGCGAAAGATGCTCTTCATCTCGATCGCCGGGATGAACATCCCGAACGTATTTCTCGGCGTGAAGATGACCGCCCGGGCGTTCGGGGAGATCATCGACTGCCCTTACTGGGACGAGGTGCTCCAAAATGACATGGACACGATCCGGGACATCCGGACGCGGCCGGAGGTGGTGGAGGCGGCCCACAAGAAGGGCTACGAACTCGGGCAGCTTCTAGGCTGAGTCGTCGGGCTCGATGTGGACGACGACATCGGCGAGCCCCGGCACCGCTTCCTTGAGCCGGCGTTCCACCTCGTCGGAGATATCGTGCGCCCGGGAGACCGGGAGTACCGGATCGACGGTGATGTGGATGTCGGCAAGGATCTCGTCCGGTTTTCCCCGGCACCGGAAGTCGTGGTACCCGGTCACCCCCGGAGTATCCATCACCACCGCTTCGATGAGCGCCGGGTCGCAGGGGAGTTTCATCGTGTCGGTGAGAACCCGGGCGGCGTCGTAGAGGACCCCGACCCCCATCCTCGCGATGAGGAGACCGATGGCGAACGCGATGACCGGGTCGGCCTCTGGGAACCCGAGCCCGACGGCGAGAAATCCCGCGAGGACGGCTAAGGAGACGAAGACGTCGCTTTTTGTGTGCTGGGAGTCGGCGACCAGGATCTGGCTCCGGTACTCCTCGCCTTTTCGGCGTTCGTAGGTGGAGACGGCGAGATTGATGAGGACCGTTCCGACCATGACCCCGACGGTGACCGCGGTGATCTCGGGGGCGACGGCTTCGACGAGCCGCTGATAGCCCTCGTAGAGGATCCCGCCGGCGGTCAGGAGGAGCATCACCCCGATCGCCAGGGTGCCGAGTGTCTCGATCTTGCCGTGACCGTAGGGGTGTTCGGGGTCGGGAGGTTTCGCGGCGAAGTAGAGGGCGACTATGCCGACGACGTTCGAGAGGGAGTCGAACCCCGAATGGAACGCGTCCGCCACCATGCTCACCGACCCGGCAAGGAGGCCGAAGACCACTTTGGCGAGTGCGACGAAGAGGTTCAGGGCAAGGACGATGAGAAAGATCCGGCGCACCCGTTTGCCATGCATCCGCCCGGGGTAGGTGCTCCGGCGACATAGGGTTTCCGGAGATGAAGGTGAAAGATTTAATACGAGCGTCCTGCAATGATCCATCCATGCCGACAGATGAGAACGCTCAGAATGCGTACGCCGGGGAGTCCCAGGCGAACAGAAAGTACTCGGTCTTTGCAGAGAAGGCAGCCGCCGAGGGGTATCCCGCGGTGGCAAAACTCTTCCGTGCGGCAAGCGAAGCGGAAGCCGTCCACGCGAAACGTCTCCTCTTCATCCTGAACGCCGTCGGGAGCACCGAGGAGAACCTGAAAAGCGCGATGGAGGGCGAAAACTACGAGTTCATGGAGATGTATCCCGCATTCGTCGCCGAAGCGAAGGAGGAGCGCAAGAACGAGGCCTCGATCGTCTTCACCCACGCGATGAAGGCGGAAGAGGTGCACGCGAACCTCTACCTCCAGGCGCTCGAGGCCGTCCGGGATGGAAAAGACCTCGACGCAGAGAAGGTCTTCCTCTGCCCGGTCTGCGGCAACGTCGAGATCGGCGCGGCGCCGGAGAAGTGCCCGATATGCGGGGTTCCGGCACGGATGTTCCGCGAAATTCAATAATTTCCCTTCTTTTCAGTTTGGTGCCGTCATCTATGGCGTTCTTCCGCGCATCCCTCTATGTTAAATACTCTTCCCGAGATATCCACCTTCATGGCAGGCGTTAAGGTCTACACGACGGAGAACTGCCCCTACTGCCGGATGGTTCAGGCGTTCCTCCGGAAACAGGATGTCGAATACGAGATCGTCGACGTCGGGAAAGATCGCGAGGCGGCCCGGGAGATGATCGAGATCTCGGGGCAGCGGGGGGTGCCGGTCACGGTCTTTGGCGACGAGGTGGTCGTCGGGTTCGATGCAAAGAGGCTCCGGGAGCTCTTCGGGACGCCGGCGGAGGAGATCGTCTACGACGCGGTCATCGTGGGCGCTGGTCCGGCAGGGCTGACGGCAGCGGTCTACTGTGCCCGGAAGCTCATGAAGACCGTCGTCATAGCGGAGAACATCGGCGGCCAGGCGGCCTGGAGTTGGGCTATCGAGAACTACATGGGGTTCTCGACGATCTCGGGCGAGGAACTGGTCCGGAAGTTCGAGGAGCAGGTCAGAGGGTTCCATGTCCATCTTGAGCTCGATAGCGTCGGGGAGGTTCGCAAAGAGGACGAGACGCTCCTTGTCCGGACAGCCTCGGGAACGGTCTACCGTTCCCGGACGCTCATCCTGGCTCCGGGCAAAGAGCCCCGGCGGCTTGGAATTCCCGGTGAGGACCGGCTGATGGGGAAGGGTGTCTCGATCTGCGCCGTCTGCGACGCCCCGCTCTACCGCGACAAACCGGTGGCCGTCGTCGGCGGCGGAAACGCGGCGCTCCAGACCGCGATCGAGATGACGGAGTTCGCGAGTTCGGTGACCCTGATCGCCCGGAGGGATCTCCGGTGCGACGAGGTCTACATCGACCGGGCAGAGAAGGCGGGGGTGCAGACCTTCTCCCACCATGAGGTGACGGCGCTCCACGGGGACGCGGGCCTGACCGGGATCACGGTCCGCGACCGCGAGACCGGCGAGGAGACGGATCTCGGCGTGGAGGGACTCTTCCTCGCGATCGGGCTTGCGCCGAATACCGGCTTCCTCAAGGGTCTCGTGGCGCTGAACGAGCAGGGCGAGATCATCATCGACGAGAACGGCCATACAAGCGTTCCCGGGGTCTTCGCGGCCGGGGACGCGACCTGCGTCAAGGCCAAGCAGATCATCGTCGCTGCCGGCGACGGGGCGAAGGCGGCGCTCGAGGCGCACGAGTACTTCGAGGAACTCACGGGCGAACCGACCGAGAAGCGGGCGGTCTGCACGTGAGGCGAGCCCATATCCGGATCCCTTCGTCCGGCGCCTGGAGGACGAAGGGGTTGGCGCTCAGAACCCGTTCGGCGAACGTCTCGTCGGTGTAGCAGAGCGGTTCGACCGGGAGAGCGGTGAGATCGAGGGTGGTCGCCGCCCGTTTATGATGCCGCTCGCGGAAGTCTCCGCGGGCGAACGAGCCGTAGAGGATGACGGCACTCAGCCGCCGGCGCGACCTGGTTTCGTGGGCGGGATCCCGGATCTGCTTCTTCACCCGGGGAGCGATCGCCGCGCGGCACTGCAGATCGCGTCCGCATGCTCGATGCATTCTTCGGCATCCTCCCTGTCATAGTATTCCGACGGTGTCAGGTGAACGTCCCTCTCTGGAGATCCCGGAAATGGCGCTCTGCCTCACGCACCGAACCCCTCAGATCCCCCCGAGCCCGAGGTCGTCGAGATCCATGACGTAGAACCCCCTGGCCCTGAGCACCTCCTTGCTCTCGACGGTGCGGGCGGCGATACCGGTGGCCAAGGGCCTTGCGAGGCCCTTCACGAGCGGCAATTTCTCCTCCAGGGCGGCGAGGATGCCGTGTGCCTCGGCGAGGGAGAGGTTGCGGTTCTTGATCTCGACGGCGAGGCTTCCTTCCGGGCCGAGGGCGAGGAGGTCGATCTCGTCCCCCCGGCGGTTCCACCAGGAGCCGACCTCTTCGTACCGCTCCGCGAGGTCACGGGCGAGAAGGGTCCGGATCATCTCTTCGAAGGCCCGGCCGGAGAACCCTCTCCACTCCCGGAGGATCCGGTCTTTCAGGAGGTCGAAGCGGCCGCTCTCGTAGAGGCTCATGTTCCGGTATATGTAAATAGCGTAAAACCGGAAGAAGTTGTCCGCAAAAGCGTATCTGCCCATCTTCGAGCGTTTCCCTCTTTCGGTGACCGGAAGGCGGTACTCGATGACCCCGAGAAGGTCGACAAGGTCACGCAGGTACGGGGGGAGCGAGGTCGAGGGAAGGCGGACAACGTCGGCGATCTCCTTCTGGGTTCCCTTCCCTTCAGCAATGGCGGCGAGGATCTCGTAGTAGGTCGCATGCTCCCGCCCGAACTCTTCGACCACGACATCGCTCATCTCCCGGCGGAGTGGGGCGAGGTCGTCGAGGACAAGCCGGTCGAGGGCGGTCTCGAGGTCGGTGCACCCGTACTTCTCGATGAACGTGTAGTAGTAGATCGTCCCGCCGAAGAGAAGGTAAAGGTCGAGACGTTCTGCAGGGTTCCGCACCCCAAGGTCTTCGAGGATGGCGAGGCATTCTTCTGGTTTGAACGGGCGGAGCGTCAGGATGTTGTCGGCACGCCGGAAGAGGGGAGCGTTTCCTTCGAGGAAGATCTCGCGGATCATTCCGACCGACGAGCCGGAGATGATGACGAAGAGGTGCGAGTCCCGCCCCTTCAGATCCCAGAACCGTTGCATCTGGGAGATGAACGAGGGATGAACCTTCAGGAAACGCTGAAACTCGTCGAAGACGACGATCAGAGGTTTGTCGTAGGAGAAGAGGAACTCAAGGAACGTCTCCGGGGTGTCGGTCTTGATGTAGCCGGGGAGGTTGAGCGCCTCTGCCGTCAGCCCCCCGAACTCCTCCATGAGAGCTTCGATGCTCTTGTTCCCATCGACGTAGAAGTAGAGGGCCGGTTTTCCCTTGCAGAACTCCTTGATGAGCTCGGTCTTGCCGACCCTTCGCCTGCCGGTGACGACGAGGAAGGAGGGAGTCCGGGCGTAGAGGTGCTCCATCAACTGGAGTTCCCGCTCCCTGCCGTAGAACCTCATAATGATTATAGATATAATAATTATAGATATAATCATTGTGGTGCCGCCCCGGAGAGACACCCTTATCTCCCGGGAGGAACGATCCCCTGCCATGGCAGGGTCGGAGGCGGTCGCGGATCAGTTCTTCGGGGTGACGGGCCGGTGATCGAGGAGCACCTCCGGGCGGGGACGAGCGGTGCGCTCATGCGAATCGCGGCCCTCATCGCCCGGACTGGGGCGACCCCGAACACCCTCACCCTGCTCGGGTTTCTCGGGATGGGGGCTGCCGGGTTCCTCTGCGCCGCCGGATCGTTCTTCTTCGCCGGCCTCGTCGTCGCCGCATCCTGTGTCTTCGACGCCCTCGACGGGGCGCTCGCCCGGGTGACCGGCGCGGCTTCACTCTATGGGGCGTTCTTCGACTCGTTCCTGGACCGCTACGCCGAGGCTGCGGTCTACGGGGGGCTCGTCGTCTACTACACGGGGGCGGGAACGCCCTGGGGCGTCGAGGCCGCTTTTTTCGCCGCTATCGGTTCGCTGATGGTCAGTTACGCCCGGGCCCGGGCCGAGGGGCTCGGGGTCGAGTGCCGGACCGGGCTCTTTGCCCGGCCGGAGCGGATCGCGGTCATCATCATCGGGCTGGTGACGGGGCTCGTCCTCCCGGCGCTCGTCGTCCTCGCGGTCGCGACGAACATTACTGCGGTGCGAAGGCTCCTCGCTGTCCGGGGAGTTACGCTTTCTGTGTCACGGCCGCCTCGGTCACCGTGATCTCTTCGTTCCCGAGCCGGTAACCCCCGACCGTCTTCACGTCGTAGGGGTTGCCGGTCGTTGAGTAGGGGACGATGAACGTCCCGTTCTCGCTTGCCTGCCGGTAGACGAACTCCCGGCCGGTGTTGGTGACGACCGTGGCCTCGATGACGCCCTCGCCCGGGATCGCGGCGCCCTCGACGCGCTCGAAGATCTTCACGCTCGTCGCGGGATCCGGCGAGGACTCGTAGACGAGCCGGTAGTGCTTGAGCGCCGGGACGGTTCCGGCAGGAGAGCGGATATCGCTCCCGAAGACCGCGGCTTTATCCGATCCCGTGTAGGCATCGGCCGCCGCCTGCGCCTCTGCCGGGCTCATCTCTTCGCTCCCGGTGAGGAGCGGATACCCGGTCTCCGGGACCGACCTGGTGTCGTACTCGACGTAGAGCACGTTCTCCGGCTCTACGAGCGTCCCGTCGAGGGCCTGCAGCCGGACCGCCATGGTCTTATAGAAGGCCTCCCGGTAGAACTGTTCGATGCGGTAGGTGTCCCCTCCCACCGCCACGAGGAGGGGCGTTGCATAGGGCGTGGTTCCCGTCGTCGCATCCTCCCAGTAGGCGATGGCCGGGAAGCCGTCGGCGCCCATCCTGCCGTCGGTGACGACGTAGCGGGAGCCGGCCGCGTTGGCCTTCTCTTCGCTCGTCGCGAGGAAGAACCCGCTAGCGCTACGGACGTTGTCCTGGAAGGGGTTGGTGACCGGAACCCGCTGGGCAATGAAGGTGATCCAGTGGCCGTAATCCCACCAGGACATGACGCCGTAAGACCCTTCGGGGTAGGTGAAGGTGTCCTTCTCGTGGATCGCGTAGTAGTCCACGCCGGGGTCGGGGGTATTGGCGTTCATCCACTCGAGGGCATCGCGCCAGTTGTCGGCGAGCATGGTGCGGGGAACGCCATTCTGCGCGTAGCCGATGTTTTCCGAGGCCGATGCGCCGACGAGAGCCACGGTGAGGAGGACGGCGATCCCGACGGCGGCGATCTCGGCGGTGGGAAGCGCTTTCTTCTTCTTTTTGCTCTCGGGCTCACGGAGGTAATCGGCCGTCTTCTCGAATCCGTAGTCGAGCGCCCACGCGACGACGACCGCGGCGAGGAGCGCGAGGTTCACGGCGAGGTAGTACTCGAACCGCAGGTGCTGGATGGTCGCGATCAGGATGACGACCGACCAGACGATCGTAAAGAGGACCTCCGGCCGGTTCTCGCGCCGGAGCCTGAGGGCGAGAAGGACGAGGCCGGCGGGGATGAGGAGGAGACCGACGTTGAAACTCTGCCACGCGAGGGAGAGATCCCAGGCCCCCATCTCCCGGATGGCGGTGGCCGACATGTTCTGGCCGAAGAACGCCGTAAGACCGCTCGCCATCGTCTTCCCGATATCGGTGAGGTTGAGGAAGGCGACGCCGGCAACTCCGAGCGCGGCAAGGCTGGCGAGGTACTCGTTTTGCTTTCCTTTGAGCGCCAGCGAGATGCCGGAGAGGAGGACGGTCGCGACGATCAGGAGGAGGTAGGCGTAGACGTGGGCGATGGAGTAGAGCGAGAGCGACATCGAGTCGACCATGAACCCGGATATGGGCAGGAAGATTGCGGGAAGAGCGAACGTGACGGCGTTGACGATGAGGAGCCCTTCCGGCCCGGTGCCGTCGAGGTGGTTCCGTACGGCCTGGATGACCGTGAAGATGCCGGCGATGAGCGCGAAGAGGATGATCGTCGGCATGACGAGGAGGCCGAGGAGGTAGGCGGCCCCGGCGCCGAGGCCGAGGAGCGCGACGGGGAGGATGGTTTTAGGCTCCCGGAGCGATACCGGGTGCCGGGCGGCATACGCGAGCGCGGTGATGTAGGCGAGGCAGAAGAGGGTGGAGAAGAGGGTCTCCGCGACGTGGTGGTCGACGAACCCGAAGATCGACCGCGCGAAGAGCGAGGCCGAGACGATCGCGATGAGCCCGGCGGCGACGAGCCCCGTCGTCCTGTCGGCGATTGTCTTCCCGGTGAGATAGACGACCGGGACGACGGCGGCCGCGAGGAGCGGGGGGACCCATGCGGCGACATACACGATCTCGGGCCGGGTCGCCGCCCCGGCGACGATGCAGAGGGTGGCGGTGATGAGCGGGAAGAGCGGCCCCCAGGCGACCTCTTTCCCCGTCGGGTAGGCGGTCATGGGGTCGAACCAGGCGTAGCCGGGGTAGTTCGCCGCGATCACCTCGACCTGACGGAGGTTGTACCAGGCGTCGGTGCCGATGAGGCTGGTGAACGAGCCGTCGACGAGCGCGGCGTGGGGGATCGCGCGGGTGAGAACCGCCACGAGCATGAAGATGAGGAGTGCGGCGGTGGTGAGGGCGGTCTTATGATCTTTCAATGCAGCGAGGGCCATAGGTCGTACGTTGATCTTGGGAGCGAGCGGTAATTAAGGGGTACGGCTTGGGGCGGGATTCCTGCTTCAGACTCTCCGGGGATCCCCTGTATCCCCGAGGCTGGCTCATGCGGAGTGTGTGCCGGCCGTCCGGTTGCCCCGGGCAGGCACCACGATGGTCCACACGTGACGTTGCGCGCCAGACTGAGGAGCAACGTCAGGAATTTCTGCCCGGGTCGGGCATGATCTGTTACAGGAGGTTCTGGAACTCTTCAGGTGAGATTCCGGCCTGGAAAAGAATCGCCTGAAGCGTCTCTGGCGCAAGGATCTTTTTAGAGTGCACGGGAACGGTGACGATGGTGCCGTGCCGGGGATGGTGAAGATGGTGGTGGCTGCCCCGGATACCAACCACCTCGAAGCCAGCTTTCTTCTATGTCTTGATTGCCTTCTCCCCGGTGATTCTCGGGAGTTTCATATCCCCGCGTTGCCTGTATTTTGGGGTATGGATGAAGTTATCCCAGAACGCTGTTACCGGGAGGGGGACACCCCCCTCCCGGACTCTCCCCCGCGTGGCGATATCCAGTGGGAAGCCGTTTCATCCCCCTGGCTCAGATGGTGGATACCTGAGAATTAATGGCTCCGATCAGGGTATACCTGGGGTTCGGAGACCTTTTTTGGGATGACCTCAGGGAGAAACTGTCGGAGATCTCATCGATGATATCTTAGAGGCAATCGAACTTCATTCTGAGGAGGGGATGAGAAAGGCGAACTGATCACCATCATCACCACACCCGGATCTTCAGCAGGAACAACCTCTGATATGCCGGTTATCAAGTTCGAGTACAAGGTTGACGTTATTGCGAAAACAGCCAGTTGTTAGCGGGTATATACGTTCCGGGAAGTCGCACCCGGGTGCCCGGGAGATGGACGGTTCCAGATCGGTCCGGAGAGCCTTCTCGCCTGCCGGGCAACGGGGGCGGGGATCCCGCTCTTATCTCGGTGAGACGGCAGCTCGATCTCACAATCCACGGTATGCGCTGCGACGGTGGCGGATGTAAAGGATGATGATCTCCTGCTCTGCGTGGTGCACAGCATATATGATCCGATAATCTCCCACACGGATCCGGTAGAGATGTTCTGCCCCGCTTAGCCTGCGCACGCCAAACGGCAGGGGCGTCTTGGAGAGATCTTCAATTCTCTGGAGAATGCGGGGAGTGAGATCTCGTGGCAGTGCTGCGACATCCTTCTCGACGCTTGCCTTGACACGGATCGCGTATCCGGCCATTACTGCCCATACCGTTTTCTGAACTCGCTGAATTCTATGGTCGGTTCTTCACGCCGCTCCGCTACAACAGCAAGGTCGTGAAGGTCTTCCTGCAGTTGTTCGTACTCCTGCAGGGGGAGGATCACTGCGACCCGGTTGCCGTGCTCATCAACAACATACTGCTCTCCGGCTGCACCCATATGCTTCTCTCTATGGGTGCAGGGACTATCAATCTTCGTCTGCTCCGCCCGGGCGGGGAGCGGCATGAGGGAGCTGCTTGCCTGGAATTTAACCTGGTGTGGGCAGTGGCGTGCCGGCTTCACCGTCGTGTTCCGGGCCGCAGGTGGATCCGGTTCGTGGCGGAGCCATCACGGATGGGCATTCCGCTTCCATTGATGATCTGTTCTGTCAGTGATATCGAAGTTATCCCAAAACGCTGTTACCGGGAGGGGGTGTCCCCCTCCCGGCCCCTCCCCCGCGTGGCGATATCCAGTGGAAAGCCGTTTCATCCCCCTGGCTCAGATGGCGGATACCTGAGAATTAGGGGCTCCGATCAGGGTATACCGGGGGTTCGGAGATCTTTTTGGGATGACCTCATCTATACCGTGAATGCCACAAAGTGCATTATTGTCAGGGAAGAGATCTGGGCCATGCGGGAGCCGGAGATGATCTTCTCGGAACTGATAGAGGATATGCTCGAGCAACGATGAGAAGCGGCGGCTCGTTGAAGATATCGGGCGGATCCAGGAGACGGGAGAGCTCGTGGAGATCCCGTTGTGATATTCGCCGTTCCGTTCCGGCAATCGGCGACGGATTTCCTGCACAGCCTGCCGGAAAAGTCGCAGCGCATCATCACGGCAAAACCTGTTATTCTGGAGACTGATCCGTACCCCGGTAGCGGAGGAGACAAAGAGCGCCTGAATACGGGCGATATGGAGGTATTCAGCCTTCATATGGGGCGATCGTTCACTGCGCTCTATCTCATCCATACCGACAGTGGGTCGAGATCACTCGCCTGATGACCATTGAGCAGGCGCATAAACGCTACGGCAGGCTATAATAATAGTGCCCGTTGCCTCTCGGGGAAGTCGTTCCCAGAACGAATACCCTTATCCACCTCCTTCCACAACCTATTCACCGGGAGGATACCCGCCTGAAGATCGCCTACGTCTACGACGCCGTCTACCCCTGGGTGAAGGGCGGGGTCGAGAAGCGCATCCACGAGGTCTCGGTCCGGCTCGCGGAGCGGGGGCACGAGGTCCACGTCTACGGGATGCGCTCCTGGGACGGTCCGGCGACGATCGAGCGCGACGGGGTGACCCTCCACGGCGTCTGTCCGGGTGAAGGGCTTTATATCGATGGCCGGCGGACGGTCCCGCAGGCGCTCCGGTTCGGGAAGGCGGTGCTCCGCCCGCTCCTCTCCTCCGGCGCCGACGTCGTCGACTGCCAGAACTTCCCCTACTTCTCCTGCTTCGCGGCGAAGGCGGCGTCGGTGCCGCGTGGGTTCCCGCTCGTCGTCACCTGGCACGAGGTCTGGGGCGACTACTGGTACGACTACCTCGGCCGCCGGGGGGCCTTCGGGAAGGCCGTCGAGCGGCTGGCCGCCGGGCTCAGCGATCATCACGTCGCGGTCTCGCCCTCGACGGCCCGGGCGCTCGAAGCCCTCGGGGTCGCGGGGCCCGTCCCGGTCGTCCCGAACGGGATCGATCTCGCGCGGATCGCGGCCGTCCCCCCGGCGGCGGAGGAGTGGGACGTCGTCTTCACCGGGAGGCTGATCCGGGAGAAGAACGTCGATCTCCTCCTCCGGGCGCTCGCAGCGGTCCGGGAGGAGGTTCCCGACCTCCGGGCGCTGATCGTCGGCGACGGTCCGGAGCGGCCGGCACTCGAAGCCCTCGCGCGCGACCTCAGGCTTCCGGTGACGTTTGCCGGCTTTTTGCCCGACTACGACTCGGTCATCGCCGCGATGAAGGCCTCCAGCGTCTTCGTCCTCCCCTCGACCCGCGAGGGATTCGGGATCGCGGCGCTGGAGGCGATGGCCTGCGGGGTTCCGGTGGTGACGGCGGACCACCCGGGGAACGCGGCGCGGGATCTCGTCGTGCCGGGAGTGAACGGGTACCGTTGTTCTCTCACCCCCGAAGCGCTATCTGATAAGATCCATCGGGTTCTCGAACAAGATCCATGTCCGAAAGAGGCCTGCACCGAATTCGCGCGCCACTATGACTGGAAAGAGGTTGCGGAACAACTTGAAAGGCTTTATCGGAAATTGTAGGTAATACCTCCACATAACATCCCTACACGAGCTTTTGCGCGAACGGGGAGCACCGAAATGATCTGGCAAGAGCGGGATGTTCCGATCAACGGAAGTGACAGTTGTTCTGAATTGCGTACTGCCTGTTCTCTGTCTGATGATAGGATATGTATGGTTTCGTTCAACAAGTGGTATTTCTCGGATGCTCAGGTTGCACCCTGATGCTGGTTCAGGTGTTTTTATGGGATTAATGAACTTGTTTTATAAAACTGATAATGAGAACAGACGGCGTATTCTCGAACAGGTAGAGTATAATCCTGATGCGCGGCTGCTGGATTGTGGATGCGGGGATGGAGGGTTCACCCTTCAGGTTGCAGAGAAGATCGGGACATCGCATGTATTCGGGATCGAGTGCGCTTCGGGAGCGGAACCGGTTTATAATGGCCCCCTCCAGGTTGTTCACTCAGACCTGAATGACCGATTTCCGTTTGATAACGGTGTATTTGATGTCATCCATGCAAATCAGGTCATTGAGCACCTCTACGAGACCGACTTGTTTATCGAAGAGATCTATAGAATCTTAAAGAAGGATGGATATGCCATTATATCCACACCGAACTTGGCTGGTATTCACAATATCTTCTCGCTTGTATTTGGAAAACAGCCGTTTGCCGCCCATATTAGCAACCAAGTGATTGTAGGGAATTCATTTGATCCAAAACATGGCCTCAGCCACCCGAACCGCTGGAGGGCCCACCTCCGGGTATTTACATATGAGAGTCTGCTTGAGCTCTTCGAGTATCATGGTTTTATTGTTGAGAAAATCTCTGGCACCGGCTACTACCCGTTTCCAATGCCAGTTGCACGAGCTCTTGCAAGGGCTGACGTAAGGCATGCAGTTTACCTGACCATAAAGGTTAGGAAGTAAGGAAACACCTGGAATTTGAAGGGCGTTAATTTCGTGTATGACTTTTCTCATATCTAATTCCATGACGTCGACTACTATTCTAAAGCACTGAATTTCATGCACCTCTAGGCTGCTCGCGTATGACTAGTAGTTCTTCTCATGCTTCAGCCTCACAAAAAGGTGACTTGATGCAAACCGGTTTACCTTCAACTGGCCAGCTGGTTCGGGAGATGCATATCGATATTCATCAGGCCAGCATTGCAGCACTGGAGGCGACGGCCTGTAGATTTCCGGCACTTGATGCAGATTAGTTTATGCGAGACGGGTGCCTCAGGACCGCCGGAGAGTATCGGTGGGAGAAAATTGTGGGGATGGTTGAGAAATATTACGAAGAAGTTCTGTCTCACAGCCCTCCTTCTTCCGGCCGGTGAACCCCCTCTCCCGCCCGGCAGCGCATCCGCCTGATTGTGGCCGCCGCCGTGAATGCGAGGGTGAATCCGGCGAGCGCAAGGAGGATCGATCCGGGCCGTATCCCCCAGGGGGTGTAATTCAACCCGAAACCGATAAAAACGGCGATACAGATGCTGAGCCCGATGCCGAGGGTCAGGCGCTCTATCCCTGTCAACTCTTCACGCTCCGGGAACAGGGCTTCGATGAAGACGTACCCGGGGACGAAGAAGATCAGGGGAAACCCGAGGATTGCCCGCAGGGGTGTCTCACTCAGGGGAGGGACCAGAATGACCGCCGCAGCAGCGAGGACGAAGAGAATGACCGCCAGTAGATCGCGAAGTTCTGACATTACTATTTATAGATACGATCCCGGATCCATTAACGTTTTTTCTTTGATTCTTCTCGCCGCTCCGGTTCCTGGCCCGCATCATCTGGCAACGGTTATATGCGATTTAACAAATATCAGTTACTATGGATTTTGAAGATAAAACCATCGTATACGCCATCATCGCCGCCTGCGTCCTCGGGATCGCCGTCATCGGGGTGCTTGTGGTGTTTACCCATACATCCGGCACCATGAAGGAGAGTTTCTCCGAGCTCTATTTCGAGAGCCCAAAGGATCTCCCGAGCGTGGTCAACGTCGGAGAACCGGTGGCTTTTGCCTTCTCGGTCGTCTCTCACGAACTCTCTGAGACTCCCTATACCTACACCACCAAATACGACAACCGGGTTCTCCAGTCCGGGACGTTTACCTTACCGGCGATCGGGGCCGGGGGGAACACGAAGAAGGCCTTCAATATTACCTTTATCCCTGGAGGATCCAGCCTCGTTCGGGTAGGGGGACTGGCGACTACCACTCTCCAGACCACCTACAACGGGGGTATCAGTGTTCCGGCATCGATGAATAGCGTTCAGGAGGAGAGAGGTCAGATACTCTTGCCCACGGAACTCTCCGGTTTTGGTTCTCCTGGTTGTGAGGGGGTGCTGATCTTCGATTCCACAACCCGGGAGACTTTCAGCACCACGATGAGCAGCGTGGAGCAGGTGGTAGGTAACTTCTCCTCCGGGATGACGCCGGAAATGGACGCCGCAACCGCAGTGACGGACTCCGGCTATACTGTGAATCACACCGAATGGACCATTGATAACAACCACGGCATCATCACCGTCCAAAAGGAGACAACCACTACCGAATACCGTTACACCTACCAGAAAGTCTCGGTGGACGTCGCATCACCTTCAACCACGTACGAGATTCATTTCTGGGTTCTCGTGCAGGAGGACCCTGAGGTTCTCCAGCAGACCCTATACTAATTTTATAGCATTCTTCCCCCCGACAAGCAGGTGGAAGGCCATGGTTATCCCCCGGTCGAGGAGCGCGATGGATACCCCCACCGTTGCCGGAACACCGAGTCCTGCGAGGACCGCCGCGAGCCCTCCTTCAACCAGACCAAGCCCGGAGAGCGATATCGGAACGAGGGAGAGAGCGCTCACCAGCGGCTGCAGGAGCGTGAGTGCCAGCAGGGATACCGAATAGCCTACTGCCCTGGCGATCAGAACGACCCGTGCTGCGTGGGTGACCCAGGCAGCCGTGGTGAGGAGGATGGAAGATGCCATCAACGACGGTAGGTGGGGAACCTGCCCTGCTGCGTCGTCGAGCGTATGCATGAATGTGATTATCCGGGTGGAACCGAGCCGCTCAACCGCCCGGATCGCGAGAGGCCTCTTCAGCCAGAAGAGGGCGAAGGGGAGAAGGGCCAGCACGAGAAGGCATGCCGCCGGGATCAGGTACGTCTTTCCCCCGGGCACCGAAAGAAAGACGAGCCCGGTGAACCCCAGGACCGCTATCGTCAGGAGGTCGGCATACCGGTCAATGGCAAACGAGACGATCCCCTTATTCAGGTCAATTTCGTCCCGGACAAGGAACGGCCGGGAGAGGTCCCCGATGCGCCCGGGGGTCAGGTCGGAGAGGAGCACTCCCCCCACAAAGGCCTGGTATGCGTGCCCCAGGGAGAGGGTTTCTCCCATCGCTGAGAGGATGAATCTCCAGCGGAAGGTGAGGATCAGGTAGGTGAACGCGTAGACCAGAAGCGCCAGAACAAGATACTCCGGCCTTGCCGAGACGATGACGGAGAGGATGGCGGCGGGGTCGAAGAGCACGAGGAGAATGGCGATGATGAGGATGCCGATGATTAGCCTGAAGGCAGTCTTCACGTCTTCCCTCTTTTTACAGCGCGATCACCAGCACCACCGTGATCAGGCCGAGCACGATGCAGAACTTCGAGAAATCCAGCGTCTTTGCGACCCGTATCAGCACTTCCATCGAGAGATAGCCGGTGACGAACGCAGCGGCAACCATTGTTACGGCGATCTCCACCGGGAGGGTGGCGGTGGAATGGTCGATGACCACCGCGCCGAGTACCGCCGGGACACTGATCATGAACGAGACCATCAGGGCGACGTCCTGGCGCACGTTCCTGAGCAGGAGCGTGCTGGTGGTGAGCCCCGATCTTGAGATCCCCGGGAGGATGGATAACCCCTGGACGAGGCCGAGGATGACCATATCACGGGTGGTGATCTCCTCGACGTCCTTGATCCCGGCCCGGCCGGTCCTGAGGATGAGGCCGGTCCCGATGAGGAGGAGGCCGATGAGGAGGGTCACCTGGGTGCCGCTGGTGAAGGTGTCCTTCATAAGCAGGTAGAGCGGCAGGCCGGTGACCCCGGTGCAGAGGGTTGCGATGATGATCGTCCGCGCGAGGTTCGAGTCGAGGGCCCTGAGCACCCCGACAAACTCCCGCCTGAACTTCACCAGGACCGCGGCCATGGTACCCAGGTGGAGGAAGATCGAGCAGGAGAGGGCGGCGGCCGGGGAGATCCCGTAGAGTGCGATCATCGTCACCATGGTCTGGCCTTCGCTGCTGATGGGAAGCCACTCTGCAATCCCCTGCAGGATCCCGAGCAAGGCTGCCTGTTCGATCTGCACGTGGTATAGTTTCTGTTAAGACTATTTCATCGTTGTGAGATGGTTGCGGCCCGTTTTTGTCCGTTCTGTACGGAAAGTATCCATTGCACCTTCATGAAACGCTCCAAACCTCATTTGATGAGGAAGGTTCATGCACCATGGGAAACAGACGCGATCACCGAGATGGTTGCCCGATGTTCCCCGACCTGCTGTTGAATATCATCTGCACCTTTGCCGTGGTTGCGGGCACGCTGCTCGTCGGGGCGCCGCTGGTCTTCGGCCTCATCCGCAGCGCCCGGCCGATGACGAAGTTCATCCTCTCGTTTGCGGCCGGCTACAGCCTCCTCTCTCTCGCTGGAATTCTTGCGGGGGTTCTCGGGGCGGCCCCGTGGATGGGAGAACTCCCCGTCCTGCTGGCCGGGGCGGCCCTTTCGTTGCGGTACCGCGGGTTCTTCACCCGGGACTTCGACCGCCTGGACCTTGCCGTCGGGTGCCTGTCGGTCATCTACATCGGTATCGGTCTTGTCTTCTTCTCCGCAATCACCATGTGGATGGCCGGGGATGCCGTCGCCCACGCCTCGATTATCCGTATGCTCCTCGACGGCGGGGAGGTGCCGGTCAGCCTCTATCCCTTCGGAAACTACTGGGACTACTACCCGAAGGGGTTCCACTTCTTCGCCGCGTTCTGGGGCGGGGTCTTCCCGGTCTTAAACCTCGTGCAGACCATCCCCGTTCTCGTCACCGCCGTCACCCCGGTTCTCGTCTACTCGGTGGTCCGGGAGCTCGGCCGCCGGGAGGTTGCCGTCTTTGCGTTCATCTTCGCCGGCTTCTGCTTCCCCGCACACTACATGTACCTCATCTGGGCCGGCTACCCGAGCGCGACCGCCGAGATGCTTCTTGTGGCCGCGGTCCTTGCCGTCGTCGTGGAGCGGCGGCTCCTGCCCCTGCTCGTTCTCGGGATGGCGTTTACCCACACGAGGTATCTGGCGTATCTTGCCGTGATCTTCGCCGTCTGGCTCGGGATCGAGTACCTGAGGGATCATGCCGCGGCCCTGAAGCGGTATCTTCTGGCGCTCCCCCTGCTCCTCGCCGCGGCGGTTGCCGTCGTCGTGCTCTTTGTGCCGGTTCAGGAACCTGGCTTTCTCCTCTCCCTGGCCGGCAGCAAGGCGCTCGCGGCCGAGTACGTCGCACAGTGGTTCTGGGCGCTCCTCTCGGTCTTCGGGTTCGTCGTCGCGTTCTACAACCGCGACCGGCTCGACCGGCTCTGCATCGCCTGGACGGTCGCCATCGCGGGGATGCTTGTCTTCTCCGACATCGGGGTTCTCGACTTCGTCGCCACCCCGAACCGGGTCCTTACGCAGCTCTACATCCCCTTCAGCATCTTCGGGGCGGCGGCGCTCGCGGCGATGGCCGCGGCCCTGCCGAAGGCGCGGCCGGTCTTCGCCCTCGTCCTCGCGGTCGCCGGGGCCGCCGCGATGGCGGTGGTCCTCTTCACCTACGCCGGGGCCTGGGCGCTCCCGCCGGAGGACTCGGCGGCGATCGAGTGGCTCTCGGAGCAGAACACAACGAACATGGTCTGCATCAACCTCGATGAGACCGGCGCGTGGGTTTACCCCATCGCCGGGGTTCCGGTTGCGCGGCCCCGCCTGGTGCCCGGGGATACTCCGTACGATTACAAAACAATCCAGCGGATGGTCCTGGACCCGAACAGTGCAAAGACCCTTGCCGCGCTCCGGGAGGTGGAGGATGTGCCCACGGTGATCTATGTCTCGAATGTTTCCCTTTCGCGGCCCGGGTACGTCCCACCGTTCTCCGGGTATTCCAGCGTCTATCCGAAGATAAACCCGGATTTTGATGCCGCGATCTATGAGACAATATACGGAAACGGTGCGAAAATTTATAAATTTCGTGCTGAGGCGGGGGACTGAATTCGCTATCTTGATATAAACGATATACAAACAATTATCAATGGATCTGGTCCTCCTGGCGGGCGTTGTGCTGGCGAGCTTTTTTACTACGTTCTATATTATCCCCCCCTGGATTAAGAAGGCGCATGCCCAGGGCATTACCGGGAAGGACATGAACAAGCCGGATCAGCCGCCGATCGCGGAGATGGGTGGCATCTGCGTGATATTTGGCTTTGTCGCCGCAATTCTTCTCTACGTTGGACTCAAAACATTCTACTACGGCAACAACGGATTCGTCCCGATTCTCGCCTGCCTCTGCACCGTCCTGCTCATCACCATCATCGGTATGATAGACGACATCCTGGGATGGAGAAAGGGGCTTGCCCGGTGGCAGAAACCACTCCTCACCATCCCGGCCGCAATGCCGATGATGGCGATCAACGCCGGGCATTCAACGATGACCCTCCCCCTTCTCGGGACAATCGACTGGGGAATTCTCTACCCGCTTTTGATCGTCCCCCTGGGAATTATGGTCGCGGCGAACGGTTACAATATGCTGGGAGGATACAACGGGCTTGAAGCAGGGATGGGCGTCATAATTCTCTCGGTGCTCGGTTTTTTCGCACTTCGCGCGGACAACGCGATCCCCGCGGTTCTGGCGTTTGGGATGGTTGGGGCGCTCCTGGCCTTCCTGCTGTTCAACTGGTACCCGGCGAGGGTCTTTCCGGGGGACACCCTCACTTACTCCGTCGGCGCGCTCGTTGCCTGTATAGCAGTTCTCGGGGACCTTCAGAAAATTGCTGTTCTGCTTTTCTTAATATATGTACTGGATTTCTTCCTGCCCCTGAGAGCGGGGTTTGGTGTCAGGGCTCAGGCCAAGCCGAACCCCGATGGGAGCCTCGAGTTACCGTACGACAAGATCTACGATACGACACATCTGGCGATTGCGGTTCTCAGGAAGGTGAAGCGGAAGGTCTACGAGCGGAATGTGGTGCTGTTCGTCTATGGAATAGAACTGGTGTTTGTGGGGATTGTTGCGGTGATGTACCTATGAAGATTCTTTTTGATTCGGGAACCCATCAGACCAGGCTTTTGAAGCATAATGTTTTCTCATTTTCCAGTCATTCTGCGGTTTCGGTGTTGCCACGGCACCCCACCCCGATGGGCGGACTGGACCACAGCCCCCTCCTGAGAGTCGTTCTGCCCCGAAGTTCAGCGTCTCCAAGGATCCTTCCATGATAGGATCTGTTTACCTCCAGCACCTCTCCCCCGCCGGGGGGAGCGTTCATCCGGCATCTCCGGTAGAGCAGGCCACGGTCGTCCCGGTCTACAACAAGGAGACCTCTGCAAAAGTTACCAGGGCTCTATCACTTGAGGTGGCGAAATTCGAATGAAGATTCTCTTAAGCGTCAACCATCCTGCTCATGTGCATTTATTTAAAAACATGATCTGGAAGTTACAGGATCTAAACCACGAGGTTCTCATTTGCGCAAGGGAAAAAGAGGTTACTGTTGACCTGCTAAAAAAGTGTGGTCTTACTTATACGGTCGTCAGCGAAAAACAACAGTCTCGAGTACACTTTGTGATAGAAAAAATTCAGAGGGTAATTAGATTCAGGAAGATTTTAAGCCAATTTAATCCTGATCTATCCGTATCAATGATGGATCCTTCTCTTGCACTTGCGTCACGCTTGACGGGTGTTCCATATATCTGTTTAACCGATACGGAACATGCAAGCGCGTCAATAAATGGCGCGTTGCCTTTTACTGAAGCCGTATTGACGCCATCCTGCTTTAGAAAGGAACTTGGGGCCAAGCAAATCCGTTATATCGGCTACCACGAGCTCGCCTACCTTCACCCAAACTATTTCACCCCAAACCCCGCCGTCCTCACCGAACTTGGCCTCACCGAGGGCGACCCCTTCATCATCGTCCGCTTCGTCTCCTGGCAGGCGAGCCATGATATTGGCCAGCATGGTATCCGCGACAAAGTCGGGCTTGTGAAGGCACTGGAGCAGTACGGCCGTGTCCTGATCACCTCGGAGGGGATGCTACCTCTGGAGCTGCAGCCCTACCGGTTCCGGGTTTCCCCGGAGAAGCTGCATGATTTGCTGTACTATGCGACGCTTTGCGTTGGGGAAGGAGGGACAACGGCGGTAGAAGCGGCAGTGCTTGGGACGCCATCGATCTATGTTTCATCCCTTGTCGGGACAATGGGGAACTTCATCGAACTTGAGGAAACCTATGGCCTCCTCTACAGTTTCATCGATGGCAATGCAGCGCAGTGTAGGGCGGAGGAAATACTTCAAGATTCTGTGAGCAAAGAGAAATGGAAGATAAAACGGGAGCAATTGCTAACAGACAAGATCGATGTAACCAAGTTCATGACCTGGTTTATCAAGAACTATCCCCAAAGCGTTGTGGAGATGAGGGAGCACCCCAAGGTGCAGTACTCTTGCGCCTCTGCACCAAGCGGTGTATCGTGATTGTCGTATCCACCGATCCTCCTACCGGTTATGCGGTCATGATATTGGACGGCGTCATCCCCCAACATCATCGAGACTTGGGCAAGATCAACGAGCCCATAAAAATGCACGTCGTCAACCTCGCCGAACAGGGCCTCCGGCTGGTCGGCAAGCGCCTTTACGGTGCCAGGATCGCCATCATGGGTCACCAGATATCAAGATCATCGAGGAACTCGCAAACTTCGGGGCCGGCGTGTGGGTATACGACCCTTACATCCCCTCACCGGCGACGAAGGCCGGAATGTTTATCTCGGCCGGGAGCGTCAAGGGGGCACTCACTGGCGCGGAGTGTGCGGTCTTCCTCTTGGACCATGACGTGTTCCGGGGGGTCTCTATGGAGGTGAAGGCGCTCATGGCCTCGCCGGTGGTCGTGGATGGGAAGAATCTGTTCGCGCGAAGAGGGGATTGTGTACTTGGGGATTGGGAGAGGGTCTTATTGAGGAGTGTCACGGCACCATGTCCTTGAAGAGTGAAATAAATAATATAAACCTGGCTGTGATATGCCATTCTTACAATAATTTCCAAAAAGACTCAATCGATGTAATTGCTCCATGTGTTTCATCAGTAAACGTCTTTGTGAGGGTAAATCCATTTGCAGAGATTGGGAAATATCTCCCGATTTCACGGTTTGAGCGTCTTGCCTCTACGTATAAAATAGACCAAACTGACATTCCAGAGAATATGCATGTGCATCCAACTCCTATCTGGTATATTCCCACAGATCGAGACTACAAAAAACTGGGCGAGAGGCACTATTCTCAAGTCAAATACCTAATGCAAAAGCATGGGACTGAATTCGATCTCATCCACGTCCACTTTACCTGGTCGGCAGGCTATGCCGGTGCCCGCCTCAAGGAGGAATACGGCACCCCCTTTGTGATCACCGGGCACGGCTATGATATTTACTCCCTTCCCTTCAAGGATGACGAGTGGCGGGAGAAAATTGAATACGTTCTTAACACCGCGGACCATGTCATAACCGTCAGCCAGAGCAATCTTGCGTGCATCAAAAAACTGGACGTCTCCACATCAGTAACGGTCATACCTAATGGCTTCAGGAGCGATCTCTTCGCTCCTCGCGACACTTCAGGGTGCAGAAAGGTGCTCAACCTTCCTCAAGATAAGAAGATCGTCCTCACGGTGGGGAATCTAGAGCCTGTCAAGGGTCAGAAGTATCTTATTGAAGCCGTCCAGAGGTTCACTCAGGAAAGAAAAGATATCCTGTGTGTAATCGTCGGTGTCGGGAAACTCCGTGCCGCCCTCGAGCGCCAGATCCGCTTGCTCAGTCTGGAGGACTACGTTGTGCTTGCCAGCGGAAAGCCACACGACGAGATCCCTATCTGGATAAACGCCTGCGACCTCTTTGTCCTGCCGAGCCTCAACGAGGGCAACCCGACGGTTATGTTTGAAGCCCTCGGCTGCGGGAAGCCCTTCGTGGGGACGAGGGTCGGCGGGGTGCCGGAGGTCATCACGTCGGATGAGTACGGCCTGCTGGTCGAACCTGCCAACGCTGAAGACCTGGCGGAGAGGATCTTGGTGGCACTGGACCGGGAGTGGGACCGGAAGGCGATCCTGCGGTATGCAGAGCGGTTTACGTGGGAGAACATTGCTCAACAATTTATTGAGGTATATGAGAGGGTTTTTGAGGGCTGTGGCAAACGTTAAGGAGCAGATTCTCCCCGCCTCCTGTTTCTTTTTCAGCCCTCCTTGATAGTCTTAGTGGTGCATGAAGTCCTTGAATTATTTCAGGATGTGCTTATTCAAGCGGTAAATGCACTTTCTTGAAATATCTAAGGACAATTTGAGAATGCTTAATACGAAATGTAGCACAGAAAAAAGGTAGAAATTATTAGCAGTGTTTCAAGTTGCCTTTGGACCGTGGAACTACTGTTGATTTGCGATAACCTCAATTGTGGTTCAAAAGATATAATACCAGAATTAGGGAGTACGGGCATGATCCATAAGTTTCGAGTGAAAAGAGAACATTGGCTTTTGCTACTGTTGTTCGTACTGAATATTGTCCTCAGAATCCCCACGACACCCCATGGACCGGATGGAGGGGATTCCTCATTTGTCTGGTCGCTGGCGAATTCAATCAGTGGTAGTGGGGACATTGTGTGGATGCTCAATCCGTTGTCCTTTTTCGGCATCTATGCTGTGTCTTATCCCAGTGGATATCCTGTTGTCCTTTCTATCGTTGCGCAGGTGACCGGAATCGATACAGAGCATGTTATCCTCATATGTGGTTTCCTACTGGGAGTAGTGGGCATGCTCGCCTCCTACATAATGGCGTTGAAGTTCAGCAAAAATCACCTACTCGCATTTTTCACGGCCTTTGCCTTCTCGACTGCACCGGTATTTGTGGAGATGACTCGATGGACCACCACCACCCGCGGCCTGTTTGTGGCACTCCTGCCCTTGCTCTTTTGGGGTATATTCTCGTTCAATAAAAATACTATAGGCCAGAAAAAAGTTGTTTTTCTATCGGCCTTTGTCTTCATTACGCTACTTTCCGTACATCGAACATCATACCTGATAGTTCCGGTTATTTTTGCGCTTGTTGTTACAATGATCATCTGGCATATAAAAGACAAAGAAGCATTAATACCTCTCGCTGAGCGCATACCAAAAAATGCGATCCCTGTAATAATCGGTCTTCTCTGTGTCTGTTCCTTCTCACTTCAATTTTCAGGTCTCTCATTTCTTCACAATATCTGGTGGGTGTATCAGACAGGAGCTTTTGCTACAGGTACCGACGTTTTTAGCTTATTATTGAATATGACAACGAACTATATCGGGAAGATTGGCATCCTATTGCCTGCCGGTATAATCGGTTTCCTTATACTCGTCAAAAAACCGGAACGGGGTTTTTACGAGACCTTTATCATCATAACCATCATCCCGCTCCTTGCAATATCTGCACTTGGTCTCTACGTAGCCTTGATCCTGCTTCCAATTGTGGCTCTTCTTATCTCCCTCACATTGTCCACGTTGGTTCAATCTCGTGGGGTTACTGTGCTAAATACAAACTTAAAATTTAGCTTTTCCAGCATGAAAACCAGTTTCGCTAAGGCATTATCTATAGCACTTGCCATAAGTCTGCTTGTTTCCATTTGCTTCTCGGGTTATATGATAGAGCGACACCTGTACCTACCAGCAGGTGGTGGAAATAAAGTCTGGATGACCGATGACGTCCCTCTTATCGGCAACTATCTAGAAAGCATCGGCGAAACGGCATTTACCTCCAATAATGGTGTAATGGCAAGCCGTATTTATGCGTCTACGGGAGTGCCTGTATTTGGCCGAGGATATGATGGCATGAATGGCTTAATCAATGGATGGATCGATAAAGACGACATTGAGGTACAGATGGCCTCGTTGAGCTCATTGAGCATAAGCACCAATTTTCTATTCCAGCAAGTAAATACTCCTCCATTGAAGGTTGAAAATAATGTTCGGGCATATGTGGCAGACAATATGATACTCGGCGATAAGGATCTTGGCATTAAAATTTACGATAACAATGAGAGAAGTATTTGGTTCCTTTAAGGATTACCAATCTTAAGAGATGGCGAAGCCATTCCAAAATGGCCTGCAAGCCGATGGTGCAGACCACATCCCGCAGGCCTTTTTTCACACGCAGTACGCTTCATACTCCTTCCAGAGAGCCGAATTCGATTCGGCCGGCCCCGTTTTCTCCTCCTCCTTCCGGGTGATCAGCGGGCTCTCCAGGGACCGGAAGCAGAACTGCGGGTGCTCCTGGAACCACTTCTCGGTGGCGATCTGGGCATCTGGTTCACAGGCAAACTTTCGTATCCTGAGTTTCCGCCTTCTTTCGATCTCGCTCCAGTCGCTACTCGAACGTCTTCTCCTACTGTTTCTGCACTCTGTCGAGCGTCCTAGGTAACGTAACGAAAGTTCTGTAAAATTGAATTGGCCCTGGATCCAACCTAGATTTGGACAAAGGAGAACCAGGGCCATGGATCCCCGAGCGTTAATCGAAGATTATCTTTCCGATCAGGAGAACGGCATGAAGACCCTCATCACCTGGTTCCTCAACCAGGCGATGCTCCAGGAGGCACTCCGGCAGGCGGGAGCCACCTCGTATGAACGAACCGATACACGAAAAGCGCATCGGAACGGCTACAAAGACCGATCCCTCAAGACCCGATATGACGAGACGATCCTCCGGAAACTGCAGTTCCGCGAGTTCCCGTTCGAAACGCAGGTCTTTGGGCGGTATGCCCGGGTGGAGAAAACTCTGGTGACCGCAATCGTCGAATCCTACCTCCAGGGCGTTTCAACGAGAAAGATCCAGAGATCGTCAGTCGTCTGGGGATCGATCAGCTTTCTCCAGCTTCGGTCTCCCGGATGGCCAAGGACCTCGACGATCAGGTGCAGGCATTCCTCTTACGGCCGATCGAACAGGCTATCCCGTACCTCTTCGTGGATGCCTCCTACTACAAAGTACGGGACGGAGCACGATACGTCACCAAGGCTGTCCTGGTAGTCGCCGGAGTGCGAGAAGATGGCTACCGGGAGATCCTGGGCGCAAGAATCACAGATTGTGAGAATGAAGCGTTCTGGTCGGGATTGTTCGAAGACCTCAAAGAACGGGGACTCACCGGAGTCCAACTGGTCGTCTCCGATGGACACACCGGCATCCAGAAGGCGGTTGAAGCCGCCTTCCTTGGCACATCCTGGCAGATGTGCTCGGTCCACTGTACCCGGGCGGTACTGAGAAGTATTCCCCGGAAACACCAGAAGGAAGTTGCAGAGGGGCTGAAGGAGGCGTATGGGAGTGAGCAGAGACTCCAGGATCTCGCCGATGACCTGAATGCCCGGGGATACCGGAAAGCCGCCAACACCATCGAGCGATTCCTCCCTGGACTTATGAGTTACACGGCATTCCCGAAACAGCACGGGAAACGGCTCCGAACCACAAACCTGATGGAACGGGTCAATAAGGAGCTAAAACGAAGGACCAAAGTCGTAGGAGCGTTCCCGAACGAGGAATCCCTTCTCCGGCTGGTCGGATCCATCCTGATGAACATCAACGAGGAGTGGGTCACCGGCAGAAGGTATTTGACTATGGAGAAGGAATGATCAGACAAGGAGAAAGGGCTCAGACAAATTACAGAAAATCTGAGACGTTACCCTCTTGAATGCCTGCGACTGCGTGACATTTGTCTCGAAGAAGTTACATGAGCGGGTTGTCGAGATCGCCGCCCCTCTCGTTTTCGAAGACGGCGATCACCTGTGCAGGGGTGAGACCCGGGGAGGTCACGGCTAGCTAAGGTCAAGCGGTTTTGCGAGTGGTACAGGAGTGAGGACGCGTTTGTCTTCTTGGCCATCGGCATGACACCTCTCCCCTTATAAAGCTGGGGGGGTTGAAACTCCTGACCCGAGCTGTCCGGACACCGCAGGAGACATATCTGAATATCGTACTCATCACGATGCGAGAGGGGGAAGTACTCCGATGAGGTGAAGGCGTTTGTGCGTGAGATGGGTATGAAAGAGCAGGCTATCTTTACGAGTGATGTGGGGAACTCCTCTGTGCAACGCATTGCGTGAGATTTATTCCCACTGCTAGGATATTGAGGGACTTAAGATGATTTCCCACGATGTGAGCAATCTAAGCACTCATTTCTGGGATTAATTCTCTTGACCTATGTCGTCGTGATCGGAGATATTTTGAGGCGCTTTCATCAAAATCCTTAACGATTCGGCCCAATTATCTAAATATTCCTCTGTCGAATATTGTTCAATCACCTTCATTCGGCCATTTTTTCCGATGATTTGTCTTATATTGGGATTCTTCAATAGGTATATTAGTTTCTCTACCATTGCATCAATGTCGCCCACAGGCACTATAAACCCCGTCGCGCTATCCTCTATTAATATATCGAATATTCCTGCATTTGTTGTGATTACGGGGCATTCCATTGAAAGCGCTTCTAAACTAATTTTGCCAATTCCTGCTTGCGGCGGGTGACTTGGCAAAAGTACTACACTACTGTTGTAGTAAATGTACGGCATAGTGTGATAATCGACCCTACCTATATGATTGATGCAAATACTTGGATTTTCTTTAATAAATCTATCCAGCTCAGGCTCAAGTGGCCCTTCACCTACGATTACAAATTTGACATCTGGATGGCATTCATTTATTTTTTTAAAGACATTTAATGCATCCATGATCCCGTCTCTTTTATTAATGCTGCCCACGAATAGTACATATTCGTCGGGTAGGTTGTATTTTTTTTTGTAGATGTGCAATTGCTCATCATTTATCAAGTTTCTATCAAATAAGTATTTATCAAAACAGACATATCTTTTCCAAATCTTCTTTGACGATAGCCCCTTGTCACGTAATATTTTCAACATACGATCATCGTTAATAACTATTTGATCTACACAGATTAACGTAATTTTTGAAAGAAACGATGAAATGTGATATTTTAGTCTTGCATATTTTTCTCGCTCTTTCCATTCTTCTTCAAATAGTCCATGTATTGTTAGAATGGTTTTTTTTCTTAATATTTTTGAAGCGGTCGCTACCACAGGACCATAGTTTGCTACATCATCGACAACAAAAATATCATACTTCTTCCCCGAAAAGATATGTCTTATTAATGCGCAAATGAATTTTAACGAATATAACATATGTGAATCATCTTTTTTTCTAGGGATACCATATGTGTTTTTAAAACGTTTGAACTCCTTTAGCCTTAGGAAAAATGAAACTTCTATTTCCTCCCCTTTTTTACGAAGACTTTCTTCAAAACTATTGATACTTCGTATTGAAAGAGATTCATATCCGTTAGACACTATCAGTACTCTCACCATGTCACAGTGATCTGTTATTTAAAGAATAAGACAACTTTCATTCTGCATACACGAGAGTGACATAATGAAATTGATTATGGCTAATATTCTAGGTGCTCTCGCTGCTGTACAAAGCATCTGCTTATTTTTGAATATAAGTTCTACCGCCCTCTTCACCCCCGCCCACCTCCTCACAACCACCGCCACCACCCCGCCGGCCCCGGCGCTGGCCATCGAGAGCCGCCGCTCTCGCACCGTACGGTGCTCGAGCTCCGGACGTTCCGTCCGTCGCATTCTTCGGCCGGTTGTTCCTCGCCTACCTTCTCTGCCCGCCACCCCACCAGCGCCCGGAGCCGGTCCTCGGAATCCTCATTCCGCCCCTCCATTCTCTGGAGCGCTCGGCAGATCCAGTTCACGTCCCGGTTCGCCTCGTAGACGAGCTCCCGGGTGGTCTTTTCCTCGGTCATCCTAGTAAGCTTCCCGGAGAGCAGTAGGACGCCGGAGAGAAAAAGCCTGACCGTAAGAGTTATCATGGGTGGAATTGCGCCTGCTTGTTTCGAAAACTCGGAGAGCGGTTTTATTCGACGCCTCCTGTATCGGTGAATGCGGAGAGGGGCCTCACAACCTCCTCCCTGAGTGCGGGGATATCGCGGTCCACGACCACCGGACGTTCTCAGGGGTCCCGGTCGACCTTGGCCGGTGCGACGTCTGCGGGGAGAAAAGGGCGATTTACCGCTCGCGGGAGGCACGGACGGACATCTTTGAGCCGTGCTATATGAGGCTCGTCCGGGAGTGGAACGCGGCGGAGGGGGTGAGGTGAACGACTGGCGCGAGCATCGTGAGCGGCAGAGTTCGAGAAAACCCGGAGGGGTGCGAGTAACGACTAGCGCGAGCCGCAGGAGTTTGAGGAAACCCGAAGAGATGCGTGGAGCACTGACACAGTCCACGACTAAAGTCAGGGGCTTTTCTTGAATCCCAGAACCGTAGGCACTACGAACAAGTTCCCCATGCCCATCTTGCTCCGTACCGCCTTCCATCTTTCCGGATCTGAATGCAATACCTCGCACCAGAATGGATACTTAGTTAACCTTCTTACACCTAAAATAGCATATTCCAATGCCCAGCCCAGTGTCATCCCGATCGTCCTCCTCCGCCACCGACGTCCTCAAACTGGTCACCGGCACCACTTTTCGCTCAAGCCGTAACCATCCTGGCTTCTCCCTCCTCACCTGCCTCTACGGCCCGGAGGCCTTTGGGTTCCTCGTGCTCTTCACCTCGATCGCCAGCATCATCGGGGTCATCGCCTGCATGCCGCTTGGGGACTCGCGTTCATCCTCCCGAAGACCGATGAGAAAGCCGCAAACCTGCTGGGCTTGAGTCTCCCCGTGTGGCGGGGGTCAGCGGGCTGACGGTGCCGGCCCTGTACTTCGGGGGCGATGCCCTCCTCCCCTCCGCGGGGCGCCCGGGCCTGGTTCATACCTCGTCCTGGTTTCGCCGTTTGTCTTTGCCGGCGGGTGTTTCTTGCGCTGAGCAACCGGAACTCGCGTGGCAACCATTTCGGGTGACCGAAGTCGTCCGGGTCGCCAGCTCGCTTGCCATAACGGGCACACAACTGGAAGTGGAGAATGCCTGATATACAACAGAGATTATTTCATCGAAAATCCGGCTGAAGATCGAGGCATGGGCTGACTCCCCAGAACCGACTGAGAATATCCCAATGTCCTGTTCGGCATCAGCATTTTCAAATCCGCTATCAGACCACCCCACGCAGGTAGGTATGGCGCCCCTCGCCCGCGCTTGTCGAAGTATACGGGTGGGACAACTGCAGCGGTTTCGATATTTCGAATCGATAGCAGTGTTTTCTAGGCCGGCCTCAATGCATCAATTCGGAGAGTATAACTCCATCCTCGTCCAGATCTACTATATAATAATGCAAAATCCCGATCCTCACAAGAGAACCGATAAGAGAGAATACCCCTGCACATCAGGGCGCCTTTGAGCCAGACGAATGACAGGCCAACACCAGCAGAGCATAGTCTCCAGGTTCCTTTCATGCCTGATCCCGGTCGTGAAGAGGAACCCCTATGCTTCCCGGGCGATTGAGTTTATCCTGAATAATCCGCTCTACAAAGGCGTACTCATTCTCGGGAGCGGCACCGCGGTCGCCCAGTTGATCGGTATCGTCACGATGCCGATCATCACACGCCTCTATACGCCGGCTGACCTGGGTGTTCTTGCGGTATACTCATCCGTTCTGGCAATTTTTGGTGTCGGCGCCACGTTTCAGTATGTAGGAGCCTTTGTATTGCCAAAACAAGATGAAGATGCGGCAAACCTTTTTGGGTTGTGTCTGGTTCTTCTCTTCATAACAACGGCGGCTTTTGCTTTTATTCTCTTATTTGATAGTGAACTGCTGACCGATATTGTCGATATCAGTTCAATTGAGCAGTACCTTTGGTTCCTTCTCATTGGGTTCTTCGGCATGGGACTCTATACCACTTTGAACTACTGGGCGATCCGGCAGAGGGATTACAAGAGGATCACCTACACAAAGATCAACCAGGGTGCTGGAGGTGCAATATGCAAGATCTTCCTTGGTATACTCTCCTTTGGGCCACTGGGGCTTATACTTGGGCACATCGTCTCGCAGATCGCCGGGATTGGTACGCTTGCTCGCGTGATGTGGGGGAAGGAACGAGCGAATCTTAAAACAATATCACTAGGCGGGATGGTAAGCGCCGCAAAAACATACAAGAGTTTCCCGGTCTTTAATTTTCCTGCCTCCATTGTCAACACGATGTCACTGCAGCTCACGCCCCTCATGCTGCTGGCACTTTATGATTCACAGGTTGTGGGCTTTTACGCCCTTGCCCATACGCTGGTGGTGCTTCCGGGTAGTGTCATATCAGGTTCAATGGGTCAGGCATTCCTTGGTGAAGCAGCGAAAATGGTCCGGGAGGGATCACAGGAACTTCGATCTCTGTATGTGAGAACGCTCAAGCACCTCACGATGATTGCCGTTCCTTTGATAGGTATCCCGGCGCTGTGCGCACCATTTGTAACTCCGATAATTTTCGGGGAAGTGTGGACGGAGGCTGGAGGGTATTGTTTACCGTTGTCATTGACAGTTATGGGGAGTTTAATTGTTGGTTCGACGACGAGGTTGACGATATACGGATATAACCACTGGACGTTGATGTGGGATGTTACTCGGGTCTGTGGAGTCCTTGCTGGGTTTTACATCAGCCAGCTCTTTGGGTTTTCCGTGATGCTGACGCTAACAGTCTATGCGGCAATTATGCTTGTGATGTATCTCTTTAACGTCTCGTTAAATTTAAAGGCAATTTCTAACCTTACTTCCCGGATAACTAGGCGAGTGGAGTAGAAAGGCCAAACAACCAGAAACCTCTGGTTGTCAGTTAGCGGGAGCGTATCGAGGCTGGCTGGTATGTGACTTTATTGGGAGGATGCTTCGGAATGGTATTGTAGAAATTTTTGTTGATTCGATGAAACTCATTCAAGTTTTATTTGAGTGCTTCCTCTGTGCTATTGGGTTACTGCAAAACCAGATAGACATGTATATCTGTGTGGTTTACGCAACTTTATGTATCCACTCATGTAAATATCTTGGTGTCCCAAAATGAATAAGATTAGCCGTTTTTTAGAAAACTATTTCTTAAAGAAAAGGATATTCTTTGTTGCAGATAAGAACACTTCACTTCCTGAATCGATATTATGTAATCCTTATTTCAGGGTTGAAGTGATTAAATGTGTAGACGATCTTTCGTTGAAGGCTGATGTTAACGATTTGGTCAAACATGGTTTGATGGATAAATTTGTAAAGAGATTAGAAAACCCCTCCCTCACCCTATATTTAGCTCTGAACAAAGATAACTCTAAGATCGCCGGGTATTTCTGGACCGCAGAAGCTAATGAGGGGCCTATCTGGCATGATAAGATCTATGTTGAACCTAATTCTGTTCTGGGTCTAGATGCATTTACTCTGCCGGAATATCGAGGTAAAGGTGCTTTTCCTTTCCTAAAATCGGTTGCCATAAAACATACTGCTCTGCAAACAAGGTTTAGATCACTCTACTCAATAGTGGAAAGTTCCAACAAAGCATCCATCAGGGCGAATGAAAAACTTGGTCTGAAGATTGCAGGAGAAAACTACTTGATTAAATTGTTTGGGAGAAACATATTCTCCATAATTCACCGCAATGGTAAATGGGAAGTTCATTTTGTCTTTCGAAACGCTAAGAGCAAAACCCTCTAACTGTCACGAGTGGAGTCCCCGCGAATGAAGAAGATCTTAATCTTGCAACCGAACAACGATCAATCGATTGCGATTGCAAAATACTTAAAGAAATATTCGGACCAGTATTATATTGTTGGTGGGTGGGACGAAGACACTCCGATACCCAAGAGATTACCTTACTACGATGAGATGATCGCAGTAAACTCAGATCGTGAACGAATCTCGAAGAATTACGATCTGGTGGTCCCTACCGGCGCAAAAAGCACCTATCAAGAAGTCACTCAAAGAGGAACAATACACATTGGCAATATCAAGTATGATAAAGCGAACCTCATAGTCTTCGACAAGGTGAAAACCCTCGAAATTGTAAGTGGAATCGGCGTTCCTGTTCCTGCTACATATTCAAACCTCGAAGAAGTTCCTGAATATCCGGTGTTTTACAAACAAGATTTTGAGAGAGGTGGAGGAGCCAGGGGAGTTCTAAAAGATAAAACCGAGTTAAGCAAAATATCTGATAAGAACGGACTTATATATCAGGAATTTATCGATTCTCCCTGCACATATGGCGTTGCTTTTCTTGCCCATGAGGGGCGTATGCTGACCTCCTTTATTCAAAAAGAGTTGCTGAGTTATCCCCGTCCTGGCGGGTCAGGCGTAGCACTGACAACCGTTGATGACCCTAGATTGATCGAATACGCGGAGCGGATCATTCGGAGGTTAAATTTCAGCGGATGGGGATTAGTAGAGTTCAAATATTGCCCGAAAAGAGACGATTACGTATTCATGGAAGTAAATGCCAAATTCTGGGCTTCCATAGAATTAGCGTTTATGAATAATTCGATATTTCTCAAGGAGCTGTTCGATATAGATTATACTGCCCCGAAAATACCTAGTGTAATTTTCATGGATCGATTGACGAAGTACGGCGTTGTGGAGTACGTTCAAACGACCCTGAAGTATAAGGACTTTTATAAACTGAATTCGTTGAAATCCATATCTCGACTTCCCCTGGGATGTCTAAGAGGGATCAAAAGGGATCTCACAGGGTTAAAGGAAAAAATGGCCTGAATTCTTCATCTGATGTGATCAACGTAGTTTGAGATCTCTTCCCCGCTCGTCATCCACGCCCCTTTCTCCCCGCAGTACCGCAAAATCTTCTCGTAGAACTTCAGCCGCTCCCCCTCCATGTAGGTGTTGTGCCAGAGGATGGTGATGACCCCGTGGCAGCGCTCGGTCGCGTCGATGAGCCGGCGGGTGACCTCCCAAGCCTTCCCGGCGTCGAGCCGCATGTAGCGGTCGAGCGTGCCATCCATGATCGTGAGAGGGATCTCCAGGATATCGATCTCGCAGCCGGCCTTGAGGTCGTAGGGCTTGAAGGGGTGGCACATCCCGTTCCTGAACCCGGCGCAGTCGGCATACCCGAAGGTGGTATCGTACCGGAACCCGGCGCGGCTGAGATGCCCCCAGGTCTCCGGGACCCGGAACCGGAGAAAGTGGTTCCGGTAGCCGATGACCGGCCGGCCGAGGACCTCTTCCAGCCGCTGTTTCTCGGCCGCGAGGGCCTGTGGGTCGCAGTAGGCCCGGTGGCCGCCGTGGAGCCCGACCTCCCACCCGGCGTCGGCGATCGCCCCGATCTCTCCCTCCAGATCCCTCACGTCGTAGGCGTAGTCCTGATCCCCCGGGGCGAGGGCGAGGAAGTAGAAACTCGACCGGGCGCCGTACTTCTCTTCGAGGGCCATGATCTCGGAGAAATTGAACCAGGGAAGTTTCTTCGACCGGACCTGCTTTGCGCTCGCGAGGGCCTTTGTGAAGTTTCCGTTCTTCAGGGAGGAGAGCGCCGCATACCCCTTGGAGAGCACGGATCGGTAGACCGAATCGATATCGTGGGTGAGGCAGACGGCGAACGGCTGGCCGTCGGGATACTCGGGGCGGTAGCCCTGCTCGATAAGATACTGTGAGGCCCGGGGTTCAAAAGGCTCACGGTGGTTGCTCATGTAGTGGGGAAACCGGTCGTAGCTGTCCCTGAATGTTTCGTTGTACTCCTCCGCGCAGGTGAAGAGGCGCCAGATCTCGGGATCCTGCCGGAGGATGTCGTGCATCTGCATGGTATGTTGAGATATTGTTGGTGTTGTCGATATAAGTTCATGTCCATTTTTATCAGGTCTGATGATCCCCTTGTAGGCGAAACCCGCCACAACCGACATCAAGATCTATTGTACTCCGTTCGTCTGCCTGCTAACTGCCTGCACCCGCAGAGTCATCGCACCTCACTAGGCGCGAGATCCGATGCTCCAGGGCTGAGCCCAGGTCGGAGAGCGCTACTTGCCAGTATTGGTGTACTGCAGGGTGGTGGCGTGGAATTCCTCACCTCACCCCCCGCCGAGCACCTTCACGATCACCGCCACCACCCCACCGACGACCCCGCCGGCCCCCGCGCTGACCGTCGAGAGCCGCCGCTCCTCCCCCGCTTTCTCCGCCCGCCAGCCCTCCAGCGCCCGGATCCGGGCCTCGAATTCCTCGTCCTGCGCCTCCATCTGCCGCAACATCCGGCAGATCCACTTCACGTCCCGGTTCGTCTCGTAAAACCGAGCTCCCGGGTGGTCTTTGTGTCGGTCATCCTGGTAACCTTCCCGGAGAGCAATAGGATGCCGAAGAGAAAAAGGCTGACCGTAACGATTATATTTCAGAATCGAAGCCCAATCCACCCTCCCCGATAAAGTCAGGCTAATCCCCTCCCGGGTATACCCTATAATCGTCTGTCATATTCCCGGGAAGCCTGGCAGGCAGGAACTACCAACCATGGCAGACTTCGTGCAGAAGACCGTGAACAAAACGGCGGTCCGGGACCTCGCCGTCCCGATCGCCACCGTAACGTCGTTTAACACCCTCATCGAGAGCGTCATCGCCGACAACCCCTTCGGGTGCGTCGGGTATACCGGCTCCGATGGCGTCCCCGTCGATCCGGTCATCCGGAACCGCGAGCACTACACCGCGAAGGTGAACTTCCTCGACGGCGAGGGCAAGCGGGTCGGCAACGTCTCCCTGCAGTCCCCGACGATCGCCGCCTTCGAGGCGAACGCCGCCGAGGTGCTGGATAACGCGGCCCTTGCGACCGCGATGGGCGGCGAGGCCGTGCGGAACGCCCCCGGCGAGACCTACTACGCCCAGCTCAAGTGCCACGACCCGTCCGGTGACGACTACTACGTTACCTTCACCCGCCGGACCGTCCGGATCTCGTCCTACCAGGACGATGCCATCCGGACTGCGGTCGAGACCTGGGCCGACGCCGTCGGCGCACTGGCGTGAAGGGGACTCTTTCCCCCGCTCAACTTTTCTCAGTGCCGGGGCACAATCGCCCCGGTAAACAACCCCTCTTCAGGCAGAGATTGAAGCGCCAGAGGATCGTATACCGCAGAGGTGAAGTTACCATGAGCCAGGTAAAAGAGGAGATCATCAACGAGCTCAACGACCTCCCGCCCCGGACATACGGTGAGGTGCTCGATTTCATCCGGCTCCTCAAATCCCGGCGCCGCCCCGGACACCGCGCTCGCGAGCGAGCTCGTGCTCCGGAAGGATTGGCTCCGGCCCGAGGAGGAAGAGGCGTGAAAAGATTTGTGAAGGGCGATGTTGTCGTTGTGCCGTCCCCTTTCTCCGATCTCTCAACCGTGAAACGGCGCCCGGCTCTTGTTGTCACGACGCCTGATGAGAATGATGTTGTTCTCTGTCAAACGCGATGTTCCGACAGGAACGGAGTGGGAGCACCACAAGGTGCGACGTCACGAGCCAGCAGATCCGGGACCCCTACGCCGTCGGTATCACTGACATGGACTTTGCAGAGGGAACGCTCCGAAAACCCAGCAATGTCCGGCCAAACTGGCTCTTCTCTGCCAGTACCAACCTGATTCTCTACCGGGCCGGCCATGGCCGCTGCATTCGGGATGCCTGTGAACCGGTCAGGAGTGCCCGATGCGTCTTAAGAGGTCCCCGGCAGACGCCTTCTGCTGACGCGGCTTCATATCTGACCAGATCCGGCGCTGTTTGTAAAGCCAGAAGTCAAGGTCGTCAGGGTCCTCTGCGTAGATGGTGCAGTGCCGCTCAAGAATCTCTCCCCGGAGATACCAGGGGATCTCGTCGTAGATGACGATATCGTACCCCTCCGGGACGAGGAGCATTCTCTCATACACCGCAGTCCTGTCCGCCCCATCGTTCAGGATCAGGCAGAGGTCGATATCGGACCCGGGGCTCGCGTAGCCCGCGGCGTGTGAGCCAAAGAGCAGAATGGTCCTGATCGAGGGGAGGATCTCCTGGAAGTGGTCCAGGATCAGGTCCTGTCTGCATTCAGCCATATCAGCACCTCCTCTGAGAACCTGCGCATACGGGGCATGAGCCGCTGCATTGCGGCATACGCGATATGGTCGTTGATACCATCGTATTCGTGAACCAGGCGGTATCTCAGCCCGTTGGCAGATCTCATCTCCCTCCCGGTCTCCGGATCGATGATCTCGTTGATCACCAGATAGTCAAGATTGGTGTAATCGTCCTGTGCAGAGGAGTAGAGCATCCGGCGGATGAGCGCACATATATCCGTAGCTGCCTCCACGGCCTCCTGAAACTCTTTGTAGAGTGCCTTGCGCAGGATGCGGTCGCTCACGACAGCGTCAGATAGATGGCGCTCGACGAACTCGATCCGATCGATGAGCACCTCAATCTTCTGCAATAGCCGCTCCCTGATCCGGGTATCGCGGGCCACTATTGGAGATGATTCACCTATTGCCCCGATAAAACTCCTTGTGAATTTCCTCGCGCCTTTTGGGCGGGGTAGTTAACTTGTATGTGTGCCGGCTCTTACCCCCCGGTAGACGGAGTTTTCTCACCGATCCGCGACGCTTTGCCCGGCGACGATCGCCGGGTGCACGGACCCACACAGCCCCATCGCCCGCTTCGGCCCCCGATATCCGGCAACCCGCCCCTCTCGCCCTCATCTCCCCGCACTCCAATCGATACACTCTATACGGCGAAAGCCCGATACTATTCCAGAATATGGACCCCGCTCCCGCCCTCTCCGTCGTCCTCCCGGCCCTCAATGAGGAAGCCACCATCGGCAAGTGCATCAGAAAGATCCGGACGGTCTTTGCCGATCTCGAGATCGACGGCGAGATCATCATCGCCGACTCCTCCGACGACCGGACGGCGGCGATCGCCCGGGACCTCGGGGCTACGGTCGTCCGGCCGGAGAAGCGGGGCTACGGGAACGCCTACCTCGCGGGGCTCGCGCGTGCCCGGGGGGAGTACATCGTCATCGGGGACGCGGACAACACCTACGACTTCCTTGAGATCCCGAAACTCCTCGCCCTGCTCGATGCCGGGGCCGACATGGCCCTCGGCTCCCGGCTCCGGGGGGAGATCCGGCCGGGGGCGATGCCCGCCCTCCACCAGTATGTCGGCAACCCCTTCCTCACCTGGCTCCTGAACCGGGTCTTTTCCATCCGGATATCGGATGCACACACTGGGTTTCGGGCGTTCCGGCGGGAGGCCCTCGAACGGATGAATGTCAAGACCGGGGGGATGGAGTTTGCAAGCGAGATGATCATCGAGGCGGCGAAGGCCAATCTCCGGATCGACGAAGTCCCGATCACCTACTCTGCCCGGGTCGCCCCCTCGAAACTGCAGAGCTTCTCCGACGGCTGGCGGCACGTCCGGTTCATGCTCCTCTACCGGCCGATCCCGTTCATCACCATTCCCGGGCTGCTCTTCACGGTCTTCGGCTTCTTCCTGATGGTCATCTTCGCCCTGCGGGGCGGCGTCGAGACCTCGTTCATCCACTCCTTCATCCTCGCCGCCCTCTTCTTCGTCGGCGGGCTCCAGGCGCTCTTTGCGGGGGTCAACATCGCCGTCTACTCGGCCGTCCAGGGATACGGCGAGGCGGGACCGTTCCTCTCCCGGCTCATGAGTTACCACAGTCTCGAGTGGGAACTCCTCGCCGGGATCCTGCTGATGGCCGGCGGCGCCCTCGTCGGGCTCGGGATCCTCCGGGACTGGGCCGCCTCCGGGTTCGGCCCCCTCTTCCAGATTGCAAACGCCGTCTGGGCACTGGCACTCTTCCTCGCCGGAATGCAAGTCGTCTTCTCCGGGATCTTCACGAGCATGGTGCTCTTAAAACGCGGCGAAGAGCAGGATTGACCCCCGCCGGGCACGCCGCTCCGCCCGACGATCCCGTTTTTTAGGGCACATTTTTGATTTCCGGGCATTTTTCGGGGAGATCGATCCCGTTATATATGATTGGCGGTACAGTGTGACCCGGAGGAACTGCAAATGGCCATTTTATCAACCAACCAGCAGGAGATAGCAGAAAGGATCGATGCAGGTGCCGCCGCGGAAGTCTGGCGGGACTGGAAGTGGCAGGTCCGGCACGCGATCACTGGGATCTCCACGTTTGAGCGGCTGCTCGGCGTATCGTTCGGAGAGGACGAGCGGCGGGAGCTGGAAGAGACCGCAAGCAGGTTCCCCCTGAGGATAACGCCGTACTACCTCTCGCTCATTGATCCAAAGGATCTCTGGAACGACCCGATCTTCATGCAATGCTTCCCGTCGCCGGCGGAGCTGCAGGTCGAGCCCGACGACATGGAGGACCCGCTTGCCGAGGACGCCGACCACCCGGCTCCCTGCATCACCCACCGCTACCCCGACCGGGTGCTCTTTTTGGTCAGCAACGTCTGCGCCATGTACTGCCGGCACTGCACCCGGAAGCGGAAGGTCGGGGACGTCGACTCCATCCCGTCGGAGGCCGAGGTGATCGAGAGCCTCGACTACATCCGGGAGAACCCCCAGATCCGGGACGTCCTCCTCTCCGGGGGCGATCCGTTCATGCTTCCCGACGACCGCCTCGACTGGATCCTGACCGAACTCGACGACATCGAGCACGTCGAGGTGGTCCGGATCGGCACCCGGGTTCCGGTCGTCCTCCCCTACCGCGTCACGGATGAACTCTGCGCGATGCTCGCCCGGCACCACCCGCTCTGGGTGAACACCCACTTCAACCACCCGGCGGAGATCACGACATCCTCGCAGAAGGCGCTCGCACGGCTTGCCGATGCCGGCATACCGCTCGGCAACCAGACCGTCCTCCTGGCGGGGGTGAACGACTGCCCCCGGATCATGAGGACCCTGGTGCAGAAACTCGTCCGGAACCGGGTCCGCCCCTACTACCTCTACCAGTGCGACCTCTCCGAGGGGCTCACCCACTTCCGCACCCCGGTCTCCAAGGGGATCGAGATCATCGAGAGTCTCATCGGGCATACCAGCGGGTTTGCCGTCCCGACCTACGTCATCGACGCTCCCGGCGGCGGCGGGAAGATCCCGGTAATGCCCCAGTACCTCATCTCCTGGGCCACGAACCGGGTGGTGCTCCGGAACTTCGAGGGAGTGATCACCACCTACCGCGAGCCCGATTCCTACGAGCCGGTCTGGTGCGACCGCAAGTGCGCGACCTGCGGGCAGTACCTGAGGCTCGAGGGCGCGGACGAGTCCAAAGCGGTCGGGATCGTCAAACTCCTCTCGGACGAGGACCCGACGACAGCACTCGTCCCGGAGCACACCGAGCGGTTCGAGCGGAGAAATGAGTCCTGATACCGTCACGACGATCGACGGCACCCTCGTCCAGCACGGACGGTTGAGCGACCGGATCTACGTGATGCACCTCTCGCCCGCCGACCTTCCTGGAATTCTCGACGACCTCGATGCGCTCGCACAGAGAGAGCGCTACACGAAGATATTTGTAAAAGTGCCGGCCTCCGCCCTCCCGCTCTTCATCGCCCGGGGCTACATCGTCGAGGCGCGGGTTCCCCGGTTCTTCCGGGGCAGGGAGGACGGGTATTTCGCGGCGAAGTTCTTCGATGCGGATCGCAGGCAGGAGTCGGCCGATGTCGCCGCGGTCATCGCGGCCGTCCGCGAGAAGGCCGGCGATGCCCGCCCCGCCGGCCTCCCGCCGGGCTGGAAGTATGCGCCCGGGTCAGAGGACGACGCCGACGACCTGGCCGCGCTCTACGGCGAGGTCTTTGCGACCTACCCGTTTCCCATCGCCGATCCCGGCTACCTGCGGGAGACGATGGCCGGGGACTACCGCTACTTCACCGTCCGCACCGCCGACGGCCGGCTTGCCGCGGCCTCCTCGGCGGAGATCTACCGCGAGGACGAGAACGTCGAGATGACCGATTTCGCCGTGCACCCGGATTTCCGGGGCCAAAACCTCTCGGGCTTGCTCCTCTCCCGGATGGAGGGGGAGATGCGGGCGGGCGGGATGAAGATCGCCTTCACCATCGCCCGGGCGCTCTCCTACCCGATCAACGCCACGTTCGCCCGGGCGGGGTATGCGTGGGGCGGGACGCTCGTCAACAACACCAACATCTGCGGCGGGTTCGAGAGCATGAACGTCTGGTATCGGCCACTCGTGAGGTGAGGAGAAGGTCCGCCGCCGGTGTAAGGATGGGTGTCGTGCCGGCTTTTGGGGCGCACGCTCGTCTGCCGGTGTGATATGGAGAATGGACATCGGGTTACGTCGGTCGGGGTGTCGCGGCAGAGATGCTGCGTCAATCCCGGTTGATGTATACTCCAATGCGGTCCCTAAGTTCTGTCCGGTTGGCTGGATCTCGGTGCAGTCCTGTACCTGGAGGAGATCTATCACGTTGGATCCATCGGCATCTTCGGCTCGTGCCGGCGCGGCGAGGAGCACGAGGGAAGCGATGTGGACATCCTGGTCGAGTTCTCCGAGGTGCCGGGGATCTTCGGGTTCCTCAGGCTCGAGCGGTACCTCTCCGAGATCCTCGGAAGGAAGGTGGACCTGGTTGAAAAGAGCGCACTCAAACCCCGTATCGGCCACCGTATCTTGAACGAGGTTCTCTACGTTTGACGGCTCCGCGAAGCGCCCTGAGTGGACACATTTTGTTCCACATGGAACATTTTTGAACCAATACCTGGAAACGGCCCTGTCTGCCTTGCCTTACCCATCACCATGCACCGGTTCGGGGCGGTGCCGCCGGGCCTGATGCATCCGGAGGTAATCGGATCGGGAAAGAGCGAAGTTTCCGGCATTTTGAAAGAACGCATCGATCAGGTCGGCCTGTTCGCGGCTCCAGACCTCGTTTGGAACCTCCCTGACCCGGAGGGCATGCCTCCGAACAAAGACCGGCCGCTCCTGCCGGTTCTTCTCGCGATCAAACCTCAATTCCATACGGCTCCCCCCCGGACATGCAGGCACTCCATGAACGATCGCAGGAGATCGCCATCCAGCATCTCCCGGAACACACCCGGGGCATCCTTGACACTGTCACTCGTCCGGCCCTTCTAAGAGCCGCACTGCTTTTTCCCTGAGGCGTGAGATGTCCCCCTGGTGCAGGCGCTCCATGGAATCGAGCAAGTCTGCACAGAACGTCTCAGCCTCCTCTATCGAGTCACGGACATCCTCTGCCGTGATCGCGAAGTCCACATAGTACTGCTTATCGATTCGCTCTCTTTTGGCGGCGACAATCCGGGAATTGTCAATTCCATACAGGTTCTCAAGGAGGATCGTTGCGCCGGAGTGGTTTTCGCATTTTATACCGGTCTTGAAGAGTAGGGCAAGCACCATGTAGTACATGCTGTAGTATGCCATCGATACCGTCTCTTCAAGCCGCCCGTTCTCGAGCAGGATCTTTGCCGAGACGAGAAAACTCTCTGACTTCTTACGGTATGCCTCCTGGATCTGAGTGCTTGGCTCAACGAGCCGGATCTTCCCTTCATCGTAGAGTTTACTCAAAAACCCCTGTTTTTTCATAATACCGTTCGACTCCCTTCACGATGATGTGATTCTTTGCGATCTCCCGAATCAACAGATTTTCCGGATCCCAGGCTCCGATCTTCACGCTGAGCCTCGAGTGGCAACGCTCCAGTTCTCGTTTCACCTCTCTATCATCTGTCTCGATATAGAGATCGATGTCGCTCTTCTCATCCGCAGTTCCTTTCGCATAACTGCCGAAGATTATGGCAAGCGGGATATCCCGTCTCTCCTGGATCGTCCTGATGACTGATCGTAGATGAGGGGCCTTTTCAATCAGGTTTCCGAGCGCGTACCACTCCACTACATAGACGTGCACCCGCGCTTCAAGAGTTTTCTTCAGGAAATAGGTTCTATTTTTCCCCTCTATCCTGAAGTCTACGACGTTCCCGTCTAATAAGTCCTTAAGTCTCCGCAACACGGTGGTGTGTGAAACGTTCAGATCTTTTGCAAGTTTGCGGGGGTGCGAGTCGCCCCTGAGCAGGAGAGCAACGATCTTGATGGACACATTTTGTTCCACATGGAACATATTTGAACCAATCGGTAAAAAGGTTGTGGCTGTTCCTGGCTAAACACCGGAACGGCGGATCGCGCCTGCCTTGTCGACTCACGTGAAGACCTGCCGGTGACGGGGTTGTGTGAAGCGTTTCCGGCTGTAAAAAAGCGTTACTGGGGGTTCACGCGCCCTCTTCCCGCTCCGCGTCCTTCTTCCGGTAGCCTTCGAGCAGGATCGTCGTCAGGTTCTTGACGGGCACGTCCGTGCAGTCCGCGATGTGGAACTCGCAGAACGGGCAGACCGTCACCACGACGTCCGCGCCGGTCGCCTTCACGCACTCGTCGCGCTTCGCCCCGAGGGCACTGGCCTCCTCAGGCACCCCCGACCGGACGCCGCCGCCGGCACCGCAGCACTGCGTCGGCATCTCGACGAACTCCCGGACGGCCTCGCGGAGGAGCGTCCGCGGCTGCTCGCTGATCCCCTGGCCGCGGAGGAGGTGGCAGGGGTCATGGTAGGTCGCCCGGATATCGAGCTTCGCCGGGGGCTCGATCCCGTACTCGGTGAGGATCTCCGTGACGTCTTTGACCGTAAACGGCGTCTCGTAATCGTTCTTCAGCGTCGCCCCGCACCCGGCGCAGATCGTCATCACGGTTGTGATCCCACGGCTGGCGAAGGCCTCGATGTTCTTCTTCTTAAGATCCTCTACATACGACGTCTGCCCCGTCCGGATCAGCGGCGAACCGCAGCAGACCTGGTCGTGGGGGACGATCACCCGGATGCCGTTGCGCTTCATCACTTCCATCGCGTCGAGCGCCGTCTGCGGCACCCGGCCGTTGAACATGCACCCGACGAAGAACCCCACCTCGCCGCGGACGGGGCCGTCGGGCTCGATCACCTCCGGCACCTGCTCGAGGAATGTGGCTTTCGTCCGCTCGACGCTCCGGCCGGTCTCCTGCACCAGCCGTGCCACCTCCTGGTGGCGGGGGAGGGTCAGCCCGCGGCGGTTCGCGATCTCACGGAGTTTCTCGATCGCTTTGCCCGGGATCTCGATCTCTTTCGGGCAGACCTCCGTGCAGCGCTTGCAGGTCGTGCAGTAGAAGAGCCCCTTCTCGATCGCGTCGGTGATCCTGTCCCCCGAGTCGCGGGGATCGAGGGCGAGGCGCATCTCCTGCCGGAGCACCGTCGGGCCGGCGAACTCCGTCACCTGGAGCGCCGGGCAGGTCGATACGCAGCAGAAGCACTCGATGCAGTCCCGGAGCGGCTTGATCGCCTCGATCTCCTCTTTTGTCGGGAGCCCTGCATCCGGTGCCGGGCATATCCGGGCGATCTTCGCGATCACCGGTTCCAGGTCGACCACCAGGTCTTTTAAGACCGGGAGCGCCAGCGGTTCCACCGTCATCCCGTCCCGAGCCTCCTCCATGCAGGCGAGGACGGGCTTTCCGTCCACCCGGACGGCGCAGCTCCCGCACTGCCCCGACCCGCAGCAGTAGCGGTAGGCAAGGGTCGGATCGTGCCCGTCGCGGACGGCGTGGAGGGCGTGGAGCACCCGGGCCCCCTCGTTGACCCGGACGACGTACTCCTCGACGTGCGGCTCCGTATCCATCGCCGGGTCGAAGCGCGAGACCCGGAGGGCGATCGTCTTCATGCCGTCACCTCCCGCCGCTCGATCCCTTCCCGGGCGAGCGAGACGTAGGTGTGGGAGAACGGCGACGCCGCCGGTTCGGTCACGATCTCCGCGTCCAGCCGGACGTGGGCTCCCCGGTTCTCGGGCCGCAGGAGAGCGCACCGGACGATCAGGGACGCCGTGGTGCACATGTTCCGGACCATACAACATTCAAGCAGGTTCGCGGTCGAGGCGGCGCAGAGCCGCTGGTCGGCGAGCCGGCGGATGTGCGTTAAGGCTGTCCGGAGGTCGGGGGCGTTCCGGAAGATCCCGGTCTGGCTCCACATCGTGAGTTTCAGATCCTTCCTGACGTCTGCGGGGTTAACCGCCCCCTCGAAGAAACCGTCGAGCATCCGGAGTCTCTCGTCGATTGCGGCCTCATCATGCCGGCCGCTCCGTGCGGGCGCCTTCCCGGCGAACTCCCCTGCCCGTTTTCCGAAGACCTGCGTGTCGGCAAGGGCGTTCCCGCCGAGGCGGTTTGCGCCGTGCACCCCGCCGGCAACCTCCCCGCAGGCGAAGAGGCCGGGGATGGTCGTCCGGCACTCCGGGGTGATCCGAACCCCGCCCATGATGTGGTGGGCGGTCGGAGCGACCTCCATCGGCTCCCGCCGGATGTCGACGCCGAACGCGAGGAACTGTTCGAGCATCACCGGAAGCCTGCTCTCGATCGTCTCCGCCGAAAGGTGGGTCACGTCCAGGTAGACCCCGCCCCGGTTCGTTCCCCGGCCTTCCAGCACCTCGGTCGCGATCGCCCGCGCCACCACGTCCCGGGTGGAGAGTTCCATCCGCTCGGGGTCGTAGCGCTCCATGAACCGCTCCCGCCGTGCGTTCAGGAGTATCCCCCCCTCGCCCCGGACGGCCTCCGTCACCAGGCGACCACGGGCGTCGTAGGGGTAGACGGCACCCGTCGGGTGGAACTGAACCATCTCCATATCGATCAGCTCCGCCCCCGTCCGGTAGGCCATCGCGAACCCGTCCCCGGTTCCGGCGGCGGAGTTCGTGGATATATCGTAGACCTGCGTCCCCCCGCCGGTCGCGAGCACCGTCGCGTCGGAGCGGAAGAGCACGACGTCCCCGTCCCGGTCGAGAGCAATCGCGCCGGCGACCGCACCGTTCTCATCCTTGATGAGATCGATGACCGAGACCTCCTGGTAGAGGTGCGTATCGGTCGCATCGAGCCGGTCGAGGAGGGTCATGATCATCTCGTGCCCGGTTCTGTCCCCGGCATAGCAGGTTCGGGGGAACCGCTGCCCGCCGAACGGTCGTTGCGCGACCTCCCGGTTCTCCGTGACGTCGAAGACGGCGCCCCACCGGACGAGGTCGGCCATCCGCTCCGGCGCCTCGCGGACCAGCGCGTCCACGAGCGCCGGGTCGTTCAAGTACGCCCCGCCTTTCAGTGTATCCTCGCGGTGGACGTCGATCGAGTCCTGGTTCCGCAACACGGCGTTGTAGCCGCCTTCCGCCATCGTCGTGCACCCGCCTTTGCCGGCGATGGTCTTGGAGACCAGGACCACGCCGCCGTACCGGGAGGCCTCGATGGCGGCCCGCACCCCGGCGCCGCCGCTTCCGACAACCAGCACGTGCGCGTCCACAATCTCGTCTACATGCATCTTATTAGTCGGTGCGTTGTATAATACCATAAAGTAATTGCAGGGGACTAGTGAGCCAGAATGAGGCTTTTAATGAAATTTGGCGGCACTTCCGTCGGAGAGACGGACTGTATCGGGAGGGTCGCGGATATCGTGGAATCGCATCGTAGCGCAGGCGACGAGGTCGCGGTAGTCGTATCGGCATGCTCGGGGGTCACCGACCAGATCATCGCGGTGACCGACGAGGTCATGGCAAGCAAGGAGCAGCCCCGGATCGAGAAGTTTCTCTCGGCGATACGGGAGCGGCACACCCGGCTCCTTAACGAGGTGGCGCCCGACCACGCCCGCGAGGTGACCGCGGTCATCGACGACCGGCTCACCCGGCTTCAGAACATCCTCACGGCGGTGCATACCTTAAAGGAACTGACCCCCCGGTCCCGCGACTACATCATCTCCTTCGGGGAGCGGCTCTCCGCACCGATCGTCTGCGCCGCCCTCAAGCAGCGCGGCATCCCCTCGGTCGTCCTCGACGGCGTCGAGGCCGGGATCGTCACGACGGGGAATCACGGGGACGCCCGGGCCCTCCCGGTCAGCGAGGAGAACATACGTGCCCGGGTCGCCCCGCTGCTCGCCGATACCGTCCCGGTGATCATGGGGTTCATGGGAGCGACCGAGCAGGGCGTCGTCACCACCCTCGGGCGGAGCGGTTCCGACTACTCGGCCGCCGTCGTCGGCGCCGGGATCGATGCCGACGAGATCTGGATCTGGACCGATGTCGACGGGGTGATGACCTCCGATCCCCGGATCATCAAAGACGCCCGGGTGCTCGACGACATCTCCTACCTCGAGGTGATGGAACTCTCCTTCTTCGGCGCGAAGGTTCTTCACCCACGATCGATCGAACCCGCGATGCAGAAGAATATCCCGATCCGGGTCAAGAACTCGTTTAAGCCCGAAGTCCCCGGCACCCTCGTCCTCCGGGACGAGCACCGGGAGTTGCGGGTGGTCAAGGCCCTCGCCCTGATCGAGAAGGTGGCGCTGGTCAACATCAACGGCGCCCAGATGGTCGGCCGCCCCGGCGTGGCAAAGACGATCTTCTCCGCGCTCGCCGAGCGGGAGGTGAACGTCATGATGATCTCGCAGGGCTCGAGCGAGGCGAACATCTCCCTCATCATCGACGAGTCGCACCTGGACGCCGCGATCGCCGCCCTCAACCCGATCGTGAAACTGGGTGTCGTCCGCGAGGTCACCTACGACCGGGACGTCGCCGCGGTCGCGGTCGTCGGTGCGGGAATGGCCGGCACGCCCGGAACCGGCGGCCGGATCTTCGCGGCGATCGGCCGGGCCGATGTCAACATGATGATGATCTCGCAGGGTTCAAGCGAGGTGAACGTCTCCTTCGTCGTGAAGGCCGGGGATGGAAAGCGTGCCCTGCAGGTGCTGCACGATGAATTCCGCTTATCGGAGAACTCTGATGACTACTGAAGAACATACCTACCGCGAAGCCGGGGTCGATATCGACCTCGAGGCCCGGGCGGTGCGGGCGCTGATCGATTCCCTCACCTACCGGAGATCCGGCGACTTTTCGATGCTCGGGAAGGTCGGGCACTTCGCCGGACTGATCGACTTCGGGCCGTATGTCCTCGCGCTTGCCGTCGACGGCGTCGGCACGAAGATGCTCGTTGCCGACGTGCTTTGTGACTGGAGCACCGTCGGGATCGACTGCATCGCGATGAACGTCAACGACCTCTACGTGATGAACCTCGAGCCCGTGGCGTTCGTCGACTATATCGCGACCGATGCGCTCCTGCCCGAGAAGATGGCCCAGATCGGCGAAGGGCTGAACGAGGGGGCGAGGCTTTCGAACATGAACATCGTCGGCGGCGAGACCGCGACCCTCAAGGGGCTCGTGAACGGTCTCGACCTCGCGGGAACCTGTCTCGGGGTTCAGAAGAAGGAGAAGATCGTCACCGGCGAGGGGATCGTTCCCGGCGATCTGATCGTCGGGGTTCCCTCGAGCGGCATCCACAGCAACGGTCTGACCCTTGCCCGGAAAGTCGTCGAGGACTGCGGATCCTACGAGACCCGTCTCTCGAACGGCAAGACCCTCGGCGAAGAACTCCTGACGCCGACCCGGATCTATGCCGAGGTGCTCCGGGTGACGGAGGCCTGCGAGATTCACGGGATGTGCCACGTCACCGGCGGCGGCCTCCTGAACTTCAAGAGACTCAGCGAGTACGGGTTCTCTTTCACCGATCCTCTCGAAGTCCCCGAGATCTTCTCCTGGCTGCAGGAGAACGGGAAGATCAGTGACGCGGAGATGTACCGGACCTTCAACATGGGCATGGGCTACGCCTTCGTCGTCCCGGCCAAAAGCGTCGCTGCGATCCGGGCAATCGTCCCCGGCGCCCGGGTGGTCGGCGAGGTGACGGAGGAGCCCGGCGTGCGGTTGAAGGGTGTGGAGATCCGGTGAAGGTTCCTCTTCCCCCTCTTTGAACGGTTCCCGGACCACTGGAACCCGGCGCAATTCTTATCCTCCGGCAGCCAGAGAGTACCCGCAAGGGAGCAGAGATCGATGGCAGACGTCTATTTTGCCGGTATTCGGGCACGCGGTCACCAGGAGAGCAAAGTCGCGAAGATTCGCCGTCTCTTTGACGCGGCCGGGTTTGACGCGGCTGTCCGGCCGGGAGACCTTGCGGCCGTCAAGCTGCACTTCGGCGAGCGCGGGTGCGACACCTACACCCACCCGCTCTTTGCCCGGCAGGTGGTCGATAAGATAAAAGAGCGTGGAGCGCAGCCGTTCCTCACCGATACCGCCACCCTCTATGCCGGGAGCCGGGCCGACGCCGTCCGGCACACCGTCACCGCGATCGAGCACGGGTTCGCCTACGCGGTGGCCGGCGCCCCGGTCATCGTCGCCGACGGCCTCACCGGCGGGTACTGGAAGGAGGTCGCCGTCGGGGGGAAGCACTTTGAGCGCGTCCGGGTTGCCGGGAGCATCCTCGACGCCGACAGCATGATCGTCCTCTCGCACGTCAAGGGCCACGACCTCGCCGGGTTCGGCGGCGCGATCAAGAACCTGGCGATGGGCTGCGCCCCGCCGACGGGAAAGGCGGAGCAGCACGCGGGGCGGCCGTTCGTGGAGGTAGAGCGGTGCGGCGGGTGCGGGAAGTGCACCACGGTCTGTCCACGGGCGGCGATGACCCTCGCCGACGGGCGGGCGGTGCTCAACCCGGAGCACTGCGTCGGGTGCGGCGACTGCATGCGCTCCTGCCCGACGGGCGCGATCGAGTTCGACTGGACGACGGAGATCCGCCCGTTCATCGAACGGCTCTGCGAGTACGCCCTCGGCGCCGTTCGCGGCAAATCCGGAAGGGTCGGCTACATTAACTTCCTCCTCAACATCACCCCGGACTGCGACTGCGTCTCCTGGAGCGACGCGGCGGTCGTCCCCGATATCGGGATCCTCGCCTCCACCGACCCGGTCGCGATCGATCGCGCGAGTTTCGACCTCGTCAACAGCGAGCAGGGGTTCTCCCGGACGAAGCTTGCGGGGAACTTCGCTCCCGGAGAGGACAAGTTCAAGGGAATCTGGGACTACACGGACGGCAGGTACCAGTTCGAGTATGCGGCTACCATTGGGCTCGGGGATGCCGATTACCGGCTGATCGAGGTGTGAGATGACGACCGGAAGAGTTGTGCTGCTCTGCGGGAGCCCCCGGCGCGAGGGGAACACCGCAAAGGTGCTCGGGGAGTGCGCGAGAGTCCTCGAGCGCGAGGGTATCGAGACCGAGACCGTCTCGCTCGAAGAGATGCGTATCCTCTCCTGCACCGCCTGCGGGCTCTGCACCAACGGGGAATGCGCCCTCGATGACGGCCTGAACGAGATCATCGAGAAGATCCGGGAGGCCGACGGGTTCATCGTGGGAACCCCGGTCTACTTCGGGGCGGCGCGGGGCGACGTCACGGCGGCCCTGCAGCGGATCGGGATGGTCTCGATCTCGTCCGACTCCTTCCTCTCGCGGAAGGTGGGCGGCCCTATCGCCGTGGCCCGGCGGGGCGGGCATACCGCCACGCTCCAGGAACTGCTGATGTTTTACCTCATGAACGATATGATCGTGCCGGGTTCGACCTACTGGAACATGGTCTTTGGGAGGACGCCGGGCGAAGCCCTGGGCGACGAAGAAGGGATGAAGACGGTTCGGCGGTTCGCCGAGAACGTTGCATTCCTGATCAAGAGGCTCGGCTGAACCCCGAGGATCTCCTGCCCGGCGAGAGAACGGGAACGTCTCCCCGGACTATACGGGGAATAACCTTTTTCATCCTCTCCGATGAGGGATCAGTATGGATCTTTCGTCTGAGGCGATCGTTTTGGATGTCGCGGATACGGCGCCGTTGACCCGGCGGGAGATCGCCGACCTCCTGCCGGAAGTCCCGGACTGGTCGCTCGAAGAGGGGCGTCTTACCACCCGGTTCGCCTGCAAAGGGTTCGATGAAGCGGTGACGTTCCTCAACGAGGTCGCCGAATTTGCCGCGCGAGAGAACCATCTCCCGGATCTCGGCATCCACGCGGGCCGGTTCGTGGATGTCGCCTGGTATACCTACGCCATCGGCGGACTCTCCCGGAACGACTTCATCATGGCCGCACGTCTCTCCGAGTGGCTCCGGTGCCGGCAGGGGGGTTTCCTCTAGCCGGTGCCGAACGCCCGCATGACCCGTGTTCTGATGGCCTCTTTCGGGAGCGCGCCGACCACCCGGTCGACCAGCATGCCGTTCGCGAAGAACAGGAGCGTGGGTATCGCCGTTATGCTGAAACTCGACGCGATTTTGGGGTTTTCGTCGACGTTGCACTTGCCGAAGGTCACCCTGCCGGCGAAGTCACGCGCAAGGTCCTCGACGACCGGGGCCACCATCCGGCAGGGGCCGCACCATTCCGCCCAGACGTCGACGACCAGGGTGGGGTGCTCCTGCAGGGTATTCTGGAACGCATCATCGGCGATCTCGATGACGCCGCCCGGTGTTCCCGTGAACCGTTCCTCGAGTTTCCGGAGACGTTCTTCCCGGAGACGCTGCAGTTCGTCGTCAAGCGGCCTTTCTTCTTCCATATGACGGAGGTATGCCGCTCGCTCATATTAAATGATTAGCCCCGCACCAGGCACCGGTGTCCCGGGACGCGCACCCGTCCGGCCCGCACAAAGGTATATATCTCCCAAAAAACAATGCATATACCTCACAGGACAGAAGCGAGGTGGGGTAGTCAGGATATCCCGGCGGGCTCATAACCCGTAGATCGATGGTTCAAATCCATCCCTCGCTATGAGAGACTCTCTTGCGTTTTTGCAGCTTTTTCTTCGTCATCCATCTCCTGTACCCCAGGGGTTCTTTCACCTGACGGGAGTGCACGCCCTGATTCGATCTGCTCGAAATAGGGGCGTTGACCCGCGCAAAACGTGTACGGGCTCTTTTTAACCCAGAAGAGAAAAAATTCCGGCGTGCCGGAAAAAGAGATGGTGTTCCGGAAAGACTGTTTACGTCCGTTCCTTCCCGGCCTTGAAGGTCGAGAGATCGGACTGGTGGGTGCCGGCCACGTAGTCCACGACAGAGTGGCAGCTCTTCTCCCCGTTGATATCCACCGGGTAGCACCCCGTCAGGCACCCGGTGCAGAGGTTCCGCTCGCCGCACCCGATCGCCTCCACCAGGTCATCGAGCGGGATGTAGGTGAGCGACGTCGCACCGACGCTCTTGCGCACCGTCTCGATCTCCTTGCCGCTCGCGATCAGTTCCGTGCGGGTGGGCATATCCACCCCGAGGTAGCAGGGGGCGATGATCGGCGGGGAGCCGACCCGGAGATGGATCTCTTCGGCCCCTGCATCCCGGATCATGTTCACGATCCGGCGGGAAGTCGTCCCCCGGACGATGCTGTCGTCGATGAGCACCACCCGCTTGTCCTTCAGGTTTCCCCGAACGGTGTTGAGTTTGATCCGGACCGCCCGCTCCCGCTGCTCCTGGGTCGGCATGATGAACGTCCGGCCCATGTAACGGTTCTTCATCAGCCCCTCGATGAACGGGATCCCGGACTGCTCGGCGTAGCCCGCGGCATACGCGATCCCGGAGTCGGGGACCGGACAGGCCGTATCGGCTTCGACGGGATTCGCATCGTAGAGTTTCTGCCCGATCCGGCGCCGGACGTCGTAGACCAGCGTCCCGTCCATCACCGAGTCGGCGCGGGCGAAGTAGACGTACTCGAAGATGCAGTACGCCTTCCGGTTCGTGGTCGCGATCTGGGTGGAGGTGAGCCCGGACTCATCGATCCGGATGAGTTCGCCGGGACGCACGTCCCGGATGAACGTGCCGTCCAGCGCATCGATCGCCACGCTCTCCGACGCCACGATGTAGCCGTTCTCGAGTTTCCCGATGCAGAGCGGTTTGATGCCGAGCGGGTCGCGGAAGGCGTATACGGTATCGTTCAGGAGCGCCACGGTGGCGTAGGAGCCCCGTAGCCGCCGCATGCAGAGCAGGACGGCATCCTCCATGCTTTTGGAGGTCCGGAGCGCATCGGCGATGATGTTGCCGATGATCTCGGTATCGGTCGTGGTGCAGAAGATCTGCCCCCGGTGCTCGTACTCCTCGCGGAGTTCGGCCGTATTGACCAGGTTGCCGTTATGGGCGATCGAGAGATCGAGCCCCCGGTACCGGAAATTGAACGGCTGAACGTTCTCCGGGATCTTTGACCCGGTTGTCGGGTAGCGGACGTGTCCGATTCCGGCGTTCCCCCGCAGATCCTGCAGGGTCTGACTGTTGAAGACCTCGGCGACGAGCCCCTGGGCTTTGTGCGTGTACAGGGTCGTGCCTTCAAAAGTAGAGATCCCTGCGCTCTCCTGCCCCCGGTGCTGGAGAGCATACAGGGCGTAGTACAACGGAAACGAGACACCGCCAGCATCGACGATGCCAACGATACCACACATGATGCAGCTCTAATGCGTCGGTACCTTTGCCTTCTTCTCCGTCCAGCGGTAACTGCGGATTCTCCGGCTTTTGCCGAATCCACAGGCCGCACAGACCTTGTGCTGTGCGTGGAACGAGATCTTGCCGCATCGCCTGCAGGCGATGTGAGTACGCTTCTGGCGTTTGCCCATCGATGGTGTGCCTTTTGACATTTTCTCACCTAATGTTATTCGACTGAAGGGGTAATGTAGATCACATTGTCACCGCGGACGATCAACGTGCCGAGTTTCTGCGCCGCGCCGTCCACTTCCTCTTCTGCTTTGTCCAATACCAGATTCATGTGAACGTCGTATCCCTGGAGGATCCCCCGGATCTCTCTCCCACCTTTCAGGCTGATGATGACGGGCTGACGATTCAGTACCTGATCTAAAATATCCAACGGTCTTGGCGTCATATGATTACCCTTTGCCGTCCATTCTGGAGTAATATATTTGAGTGAGGAAGCTACTTAAATATAACCGCGTTGCTGCGCGAGAGTCAGCGCATCCCGAGGTTTCAAGACATGGCAAGGATTACTGTAAAAAAGCGTCACGTCATCCGGAAATCACAGATAAGCGAACTTCTCGAGCGGCTCGCCGACGAGATCGGCAGATCGGCCGACCTCTTCCGGTCGGACAGGATCGAGCGGGTGGAGACGGATGCTCCCGTCGGGATCTACCTCGTCGATAAAAAGCCCCTTCTGATGGGGGCCGAAGATTGGGCGTTTCCGACCCTGCGGGGGCTCGTCGAACACCCGATACCCGAGAGGCGGGTGGTGGTCGATTCCGGCGCGGTCAGGTTCGTTGCAAACGGCGCGGATGCCATGCGCCCCGGGATCGTATCGATCTCGCCGGACATCCGTGCGGGGCACCCGGTGCAGGTCGTCGAGGAACGGCACGGAAAACCGCTTGCTGTGGGGATTGCGCTCTACGATGCAGCCGATATGGAGCGACAGGAGAAGGGCAAGTCCGTTAAAAGCGTCCACTACGTCGGGGACGATCTCTGGAATCTGGAGATCTGACGGAGAAAATAATGGATACTATTAAATAAAATTCATTCCTCAATTTTTCTATGGTTAAAAAACTCTTTGACAGCATCCTCGGCAAAAGTCCAGCACGGAACGAAGAGGACTACATGGAACTCGATCTCGCCTCCTACGAGGGTTCGAGCGACGAAGAGCCGGCATCCATGTACATCAAGATCGCCACCATCGCCGATCTCAAAGATACTCCCCGCGTCAAAGACGAAGTCTACAACGGTAATATCGTCATCGTCGACATCGGGCGGCTGAAGATGGATAAGGTGACGTTCGAGCGGGTCTTAAAGGATCTTCGTGACGTCGCGAAGGACGTGAACGGCGACATCGTCGGCCTCGGCGAGCAGAAATACGTCGTTATCACGCCCATGTCCGTCAAGGTCTCCCGCGAGAAGATCGGCGGGGGCCTCTAGTGCGGGAGTCCCATCCGGGAACCTGTCCCGCCTGCGGGGGCGAGATCCGGATCGTCCATCACCGCCTTGACATCCCCCACTTCCCCGACATCCTCCTCGTCTCTATCGCCTGCGAGGCCTGCGGCTACCGGCACACCGACACCATCATCCTCGGGGAGGGCGACCCGGTTCGGTGGACGGTGCGTGTGGAGGAGCCCGAAGACCTCGCTATCCGGGTGGCGCGGAGCACGACCGGGAAGATCGAGATCCCGGAACTCGGCCTCGCGGTCGAACCCGGCACCGCCTGCGAGGGCTTCGTCACCAATATCGAGGGAATCCTCTCCCGTTTCGAGCAGGCGGTGGAGACGATCCTCGCGAACCCCGAGAGCGAAGACGAGCGGGCGGCCGCACTCAGGATGATGGAGACGATCGCCGCCGCACGGGAAGTGGCCTTCCCGTTCACGGTCATCCTCGAGGATCCTGCCGGAAACAGCGCGGTCGTCGGTGAGAAAGCCGAAAAGATGCTCCTTGATCAGGAAGAAGCCTGACCCTTTTTTCCAACCCCGTGAGGGTTAATCTGAAATAGAACCTCCCCCATACGGCAGCGCCGTGGGGTGAAGAGCAATGGCAACGATATCGGTAATGAAGTGGGAGAGCGAACAGGACGTCGATAACGCCGTCCATGACATAAAAGCGGAGATGGACGAGCGAGGCGGGCTCACCAAGGATACCGAACGGGCGATGCAGCACTCGTTCCTGGTGGCTGATCCGGACCTCACGAACTACTTCCTGCGGACGGTCAGGGCGCAGGTTCCTGAGGCGTTGCGCTACTTCGAGGAGCGCGGCGGCGGAGCGTAGGACAAGGAGCCTGAACGCCGGAAGTTCGCGAGGCGCCGGGTTACAACCCGGCTCTCCTGAGCATCGGCCGGACCTCGGCGCCCTCCATGTTCCCCGCAGCCCAGGTGTAACGCTCCCGGATTCCGGGGGGGAGGTCGCGTTCCGGTATTGAGATGAACCCGAACTCCGCGTAAAACCTGGTGAGGCTCTCGACCGCGTACATGTAGAGGTCGTCGTTGTGGCAGGCCGTGACCAGGGCGGTCATCGTCGTGCGTCCATATCCCCTATTGCGGCAGTCTTCGGGCGTGAAGACGCCGTCGACCTCCAGGCCGTCGGGATGCCTTCTGCACCGGGCGAGGGAGACGATCTGCCCTGCAAGGAAGGTCGCGAAGATCCGGTCCCGTGCGGGATCGCCGGCCGTGCCGTGATACTCGCGCCAGATCTCGTCCGCGGCGGAGAACTCCGCGCTTGTCAGTTCACGGACGTCCGGTCGGATTCCGGTCGACGTTCTGCCCGGTTCTGGAAGAACAGCAGTTATCATACCTTTCACCTCAGACAACCCTGTAGCCCTCGGACGGCACCAGGATCTCGAATTTCGCCCCTGTTCCGAACGTTCCGGTCTCGCGGATCGCGATCCCGGTGATGGCAAGTATCTCGTGGGCGAGGAAGAGCCCGTGCCCGTAGCCCTCTGCCTTCTGCGCAAAAAGACCTTCCTTCTCTGCGTCGGGGATACCGGTTCCGTCGTCCTCTACGATGACGGCACACCCGTCCGGGCGCAGCTGATACGTGACGACGATCCTGCTCGCCTTCGTCGCCGGCGCGAGCGAGTTCTCGAAGAGATGGATGAAGACCGTCGCGAGGTGGGGGTCGGCGAAGATCTCGAGCCGTTCCGTCCACGCGTCGAGGGAGGTGTCCCTGAAGGAGAGGCTGGCGGCTGCCTTCCTGACGGCCTGCTGCACGGGGATCCATGCCGGCGGCGATGTCCCGATGTCGCGGAACTCGCGGGAGATCTCGATCTGTCGCCGGATCCCGTTTGCGGCATCGTTTAAGTCGTCGATGAAGGAGAGTATCTCGGGGTCGTCGAACTTCATCGCACCCACCGAGAGGTGCCCGTACAGGACCGCAAGCCGGTTCGAGAGATCGGTGCGCAGGATTCCCGTGAGGATGTTGAGCTGGCGGCCGGCGTTCTGCAGTGCGGCCTCCGTCATGACCTCGTCGCTGACGTCCCGGATGGACTCGATCGCTCCGGTGACCCGTCCGCTCCGGTCGAGAAGCGCGGTCGCCGCGAACCTGATGTGTGCCCCCCGCCCGCCCCTGAGAAGGGGGGTGTAGATCTCCGCGACAAGGACGTCGCCTCTTCTCCTGACCGACGGGTACGCTGCCTCGGGATCGCCCTGGAGGATCTGGTTTGCAAGCAGCGGGCGCTGTTCGCCGTAGAAGGGCACGGCGTACTCGTATTCCCCCCGGCCGAGCATGGCTTCTTTCTTCACCCCGGTCATCTCCTCGATCGCGCGGTTCCAGGCGATGACCTCTCCCGTGCGGTCGATGGCGAAGGTCGCATCGGGCAGGAACTCGATGATCTGGTTCATCTGCTGCTCGGACTCACGCAGTTTCGTTGCGAGGTACGCAACCACGCCGCCGATGAGGACGAGGAGGATCGCCCGCAGGAGGATGGTGAAAATCAGCAGAGGGGCTGGCGGGGAGAGGAAGTAGGTCGTGACGGCGTAGATGGATGCGAAGCAGACGGAAAAGAGGATGCCCCGCCGCGGATACCAGTAACTCGCGAGGATGATCGGGATGGTGAGCGGGAGGGTGGGAAGGGGGAGAAGGCTCTCCGGTGCACCGATGACCATGGCAAGCAGGTTCCCGCCGAGGGTCAGCACGGCTAGCCCCGCGATGATCGCGATGCGGCGCGTATCGGTGACAAGCGCGGCCTGAATGTCGGTGACGTTCATGAGGGAAGCCTGCGGATATCGTCTCGGTTCATTCGGTCTGCCGGCCGGGAGCGCGGATCACCTTTGCCGGACAGAAGATCTCGAATCGTGCTCCGTTCCCGGGGATCCCCGTCTCCTGGATGGTGATCCCGGTTATGGCCAGGATCTCCCGCGCGAGGAAGAGGCCGAGTCCGGTATTCATGCCGTGTGCGTAGGTGAAGATCTTCTCCTTCTCGTCGGCAGGAACCCCCACCCCGTTATCCTCACAGAGGATGGTGTAGGTCTCTCCATCCTGTTTGAGGCTGAAGGCGATGGTGGTGACCGTCTCCCCGTATCGCAGCGCGTTCTCGATAAGGTTCGAGAAGACCTTCTCGATGAGCGGGTCGGCGAAGATCTCCACCCCCGCCGGAACGGCGTTCTCAAGGGTTACCTTGCCCGTCGAGATATATTTCTCCGACCGCTCCACAAGCGTCTTGATCTCCTGCCAGGTTGGAGCCGTCGCCCCCACCTTCTGGTACTCGGCCGTAAACCGGACGGTGTTGTTGATACGGTTCACCATCTCGGCAGCGCTCTCGACGTGGCGCCACGCGTTTGCCGGTTCACGCTCGCGCAGCACCTGGGCCAGATCGAGATATCCCCAGAGCGCCGCGAGCTGATTTAAGAGGTCATGGCGGGTGATGCTTGCCATGAGCTGGAGTTTCCGGTTGGCATCCGCAAGCGCTTTTTCCACGCGGCGGCGTTCCTGGTTCTCGGCGGCAAGGCTCTCGTTGCTGCGCGAGAGATCCGCGACGGCGTCCTGGAGTTGTTCGTTTAAGGAGTGCAGCTGCTCCTGCGCCTCCTGGAGTTCGGTGTTCTTCGTCACTGCGACGGTGTATGTCGAGAGAAGGGTGTTTAAGATCTTGAGCCGTCCTGAGGCGATGGTATAGGTGCTGCCGGCGAAGGGAATCTCCAGTTCTGCGGGAGAGTCTTTTGGTTCGGGAATCTCCCGCGTCCGCATGACGGCCTCGATCTGGGAGCGGACGTGTTCGGGGTCGACGGGTTTCACGATGAAACTGTCCGCGCCCGATGCCAGCCCTTTTAAGACGTCGGCGGGATCGAAGAGGTTGGTGACCAGGATGACGGGTGTATCCGGGTTCTGCTGCTTGATCCGGCGGCAGAGTTCGTACCCGTCTATCCCGGGCATCATGATGTCGGTCAGGACGATATCGGGCATATCGATCTCCATCCTCCGCGTCGCCTCGGTGCCGTCGGCGGCCAGGGCGACCTCGTATCCTTCCGTCTCGAGGACGTGGCGAATGAACTCGGCCTGCGTCCTGCTATCCTCTACCACCAGAACGCTCATTCTCGTTCTTCCCTCATGCTTCCCTTCCATATCATCGCTCCTGGAGTTCTCCCTCGCGGCGACGCATCAGGCGCCGGACCATCTTGAGAAACTCTCCTGCCTCGAAGTTCTTCTTGACGATATATGCGTCCGCCCCGACCGCCTTTCCTCGTTCCCGATCTTCGGGCGAATCGAGCGAAGTGACCAGCGCCACCTGAATCCCGGCAAGGTGCCCGCCTTCGGCTCGTATCTTCTCGGTGAGCGTAAACCCGTTCATCCGGGGCATATCAACATCTGAAACGACCATATCAAACTCATGCTGCTTAAGCCTTGCGAATGCGTCGATCCCGTTGGCGGCGGTCTCCACCTGATATCCGGCCCCTTCAAGTATCTCCTGCAGCAGGGCACGCGACGTAACCGAGTCCTCGACGACCATGACCCGGCGCTCTGCCTCCCATGGCAGCATGGATGTCGATGCCGATCGCTCCGCCTGCATCGCGTCCTGGATCAGTTCGAGAGGGTCGAGCACGAGCGCCAGATGGCCGTCCCCGAGGATCACCGCCCCGTCGATCCTCCGCACGGAGATGAGCTGGCTGCCGAGCGGCCGGACGACGATCTCCTGCACCCGGATCACTTCATCGACCATACAGGCGATCTGCCCGGCCCCGTACGCGATGATGACAAGTGGCTTCGGCCGCTCCCCCGGTGCGACGGGGCCGGACGGGGGGATGCCCAGGGCATCGGTGAGCCGGATGACCTCGATCGTCTCGCCTGAGAACTGGATCGTCGCCCGGCCCTTAGAGGCGGTCAGGGAATCCGGCCGAACCCGGAGAACCTGCTTCACCTGCTGCATCGGGAGGACATATATCTGCCGTTCAGAGCGGACGAGCAGCCCGCGGAGGGTGGCCATGCTCACCGGAACGGTCAGGGTGACCGCCGTCCCTTTGCCGACGGCCGAGGAGATCGTCACCTCCCCCCCGAGACGGGAGACGGTATCTTCCACGATTGCAAGCCCGAGCCCCCTCCCCGAGAGATCGGTGACGATCCGGCTCGTGGTCATTCCCGAGCGGAAGATGAGCCAGATCGCCTCGCTGTCCGTGAGGCTTGCCTCCTCGTCCGCCGTGATCACCCCGCTCTCGACGGCGGTTCTCCGGATCGCGCTGCTGTCGATGCCGGCGCCGTCGTCGGCCACCTCGATGCCGACCCTGCTTCCCGACCGGGGGAAGACCCGGATCCGCACGGAGCCGGTGGCCGGTTTCTGCCGCTCCCTCCGGAGATCCGGGCTCTCGATGCCGTGATCGATGCTGTTCCGTATGAGGTGCATGATGGGGTCTTTCAACGCATCGAGGATACGCCGGTCGACCTCGATCTCGCCGCCCTCGATCGTGAGGTCGACCGATTTCCCCGAGGAGCGGGAGAACTCTCTCACGAACGCGGAGAACGGGGTGAGTATGGCTGAAGCCGGGAGGAGTGCGGCATCGTGGACGAGGTCGGATATCTCGGAAGTGCTCGTCTCGAGTGCCGACCGGTCGATCTCCATAAAACGCAGGTGCGAGGCGAGATCATGCTGGAGATTGGTCACGAACTCGCGGTTGTACTCCAGGAACTCGACTGCCCGCTGGAGCGGCAGGACAAGATCGGGAGGAATCGCTGCCTTCTCTTCCCCGAAAGCCCTCCTGCGGATCGTCTGCAGGTCGTTGAACGCCTGAGAGTGGTTCCACTGCCAGAGGGAGAAACGGGTCATCATCTCCTCGAGCTCGCGTATCCTCTGCGTGATGAAGAGCCGGGTCGTGAGGAGACTGTCGGCTCCGGCGGTGAGTTTGTCGAGTTTGTGGGCGGCGATCCGCACCGTGCCCCGGTCGCCCCTCTGTTCGCCGCCGTTATAACTCCAGGCCGTCCCGGGAACGTGGTTCTGGGCAGTCGAACCCGGTTCGGCCGGGCGGCCTTCGGGGGAACCGCTCCGGGCAGTCTCCTTCCCGCCGGGGATGGCCCGGAGCGCCCCGTTGATCTCCGCCGGAGAGACATCGGGTCTCTCTTCCCGGATAAGACTCCTTATGACCGCGATTGCCTGGTGAAAGAGGTCGAAGCCGTCCGCTTCCGGGACGTACTCACCCCGCTTCACAAGGGAGAAGACGGTCTCGAGGTTCTGGCAGATGGACTCGATCTCCCGGAGGTTGACCGCGCGCGATGCTCCTTTCAGGCTGTGGACCGTCCGGTAAACCTGCTCTACCAGCTCGGGCGTCGGCCCGGCCTTCTCGAGCGTGATCAGCCCCTCGATGATTGTTTCAAGGTATCCGTCCGCCTCCTCGCGGAACGTCTCCAGGAGACGGGCACGGAATACGTCGTCCGATCCGGTCATGGCAGATCGCGTTAGACCCGATACTGCTGGGTGATCCTCTTTAAGCGGGCCCCGAGCTCGTGCAGGTCCTCGGCGGTCTTTTCCGCCTTATGGGTGGTCTCGAGGTTCTTCTGCGCCGCGTCCCGGATATTCTCCATCGCGCGCGAGATCTGGTCGACCCCCGATGCTTGCGTCTGGATCGAGGTGGCGATCTCGATGACCTCCTGCGAGGTGTCTGCTATCGACTGGGCAAGCACCTCGATAACCTCCTGTGCGTTGCTCGTCAGCTGGGCCGCGCTCGCGACAGACATGATCCCCTGCTCGGTCGAGACCGCGGTCGAGGAGACCCCCTGCTGGATATCGGTGAGGATTGCCCGGATGTTCGAGGTCGCTTTCTTCGACTGCTCGGCAAGGTTATGGATCTCGTTTGCGACGACGGCAAACCCTTTCCCGAACTCTCCGGCCTTTGCGGCCTCGATGGAAGCGTTCACCGCGAGCAGGTTGGACTGCTCGGAGATGTCGTTCACGGTCGCGATGATCTCACCGACGGCCTGGCTCTGTTCGGAGAGCCGGATGACGCTCATCCGGACGAGATCCATCTGCCGCTGGATCTGGTTCATACCTTCAAGGGTTTCGCGCACGGACTTCTGGCCGCCTTTCGAGACCTCCAGCGCCCGCATTGCCTTCTCGGAGACATCTTTCGTCTTCTGGTTTACCAGTTCGGTCTTTTTCCTGACGCTCTCGACCGAGTCCGAGGTCTCGTTCACCGTCGTCGCGGTCTGGGAACTGGCCGCGGCGAGCTGGCTCGTGACCGCCAGGATCTCGTTTGAGGCGAGCGAGAGAACCGAGACGCCCTCGTAGAGTTCCTCGCTGATCAATTTCATCAGCCGCGAGAGTTCGATCCCGATGGTGTTGAGGGCGTCGCGGTAGGCGACGAACTCTCCGGCGACCGGGATCTTCTCGTCGAACCGTGCGGTGAAGTCGCCGGAAGCGTAGAACCGTGCAAGCCGCATCGCCTCGTTCACCGGCTCGGTGATCGACTCGAGGGTCTTGTTGAACCCGGCGATGATCATCCGGTAGCCGCCGCGGAACGCCTTCTCGTCCCCGCGGATTGAGAGATCGCCTGCACGGGCGGCGTCGGTGAGTTTGAGCGTCTCTTTGTGGAGGTGGTCGAGCGACTGGACCATCATCGCGAGTGCGGGTCGGATCTCGTCGCCTTCGTCGGCGACCGGGAACTCCTGGACATACTCGCCGAGAGCGATCTTTTTGAGGTTCCCGACGACGTTCGTCTGGAGATCGCCGGCGAACTCGTCCATTGTTCTGGCCATGACCCCGATCTCGTCCTGCCGCCTGATGTTGAGCCGTGCGGAGAGGTGGCCGTTACGGAGCTCTTTGAGCATCAGCACGACCTGCTGCAGGGGATCGGAGATCGAGCGGCCGAAGAGGATGGCGATCGCGACGCCTATCGCGATGGATGCGAGGACGACGATGATGATGGTGTTCCTGATGGTGTCTATCGGCCCGGTGAAGTCGGAGAGTTCGGCACGGGAGACGATGTACCAGTCGAGCGGTTCGTAGTAGGTGTAGGCGTCGATGATATCGGTACCGTCGATCTGGTGACGGATGACCCCGACCTGGTTCTCGATCATCTCCTGGACGAACTCTTCGCCGGCCCAGTTCTCTCCCTCCTCGGACGGGTGCACGAGCAGCTGGCCGTTGCTGTCGACGACGAACATGTAGCCGTTTCTGCCGATGACCGTCTCTTTAAGGCTCGACTTGACGACGTCGAGCGTCTCCTGCTCCTCCGTCCCGACGAAGAGAACCCCGACGATGTTTCCGCGGCTGTCCTTTATCGGCTCGTACGCGGTGACGTAGCGCTTGCCGAAGAGATCCCTGCTCCCGTAGTAGGTCTCCCCCTGGTTCACCACGACGTCGTAGACGTTCTGGGTCAGTTCGGTCCCGACTGCCCGCGCCCCGTCATTTCCGATGACGTTTGTGGAGATCCTGACGGCATTGTCGTCGTAGACCTGGAAGACCGTCGCCGCGCCGCCGACCAGGGACTGCACCTGGTCGACGATCTCGAAGTTGTCGTTGATGACGTACGGGTTGCCGGTGCCGTCCACCAGGGCCAGTTTCCCGTCGATGACCTCGGGAGTCCCGCGAGCGTAGAAGTTCTCGTGGAGAACGTTGAGGTCGCTGTTCACCTTATTGCGGGTGAGTTTGTAGACATCGTTGGTCCATCCCCGCGCGTCGTGCACCTGTGTCTCGAGCAGTGTCTCGATCTGGTCGTTGATCACACCGCTCGAACTGGTGTACGCCACTATACCGAGCATAAGCGTCGGGATGATCGCCAGAAATAGGCAGATGACGAGGATCTTCGTCCCGACTTTCATGTCTGAAAAAAATGTGAGCATGATACTTCCGTTCCACTCGCTCCTGTACGACGACTTAATAGATTGATGCACACTTGGGGTTAAATAATGATCTGTCCTGCGAATGGCGCTCCTGTGTTCCCGTTCCTCATAATGAGCGTGTAATGTCGGTTTATTTTCGGGTCTGGTCAACCCCCAGCGCGGGGTCGGCGAGGATCGCCGCCGCATCGAGGACGAGCACCGATCCTTCCGTGACACCCAGGAGGTAACGCTGGGGGATCGGGGTCGTTCCGGGCTCTATGGGGGAGAACGGGTCGACCGGCCGGATGTAGATGTCCGTGATGTAGTCCGCAAGAATCCCGAAGGTCACCGTCCCGTCGGAGAGGACGATGACCCGGTTGAGGTCGGTCAGGCCGCGCTTCGGGATCCCGAAGAGCGCGCGGAGATCGACGACGGAGATGATCTCTCCCCTGACGGCACAGATACCGACGATGAAGTCGGGCACCCCGGGAACCGGGGTGATCTCGTGCATGATGAAGACTTCGCGGATGTACTGCGTCTTGATGGCATACTCCTGGTCAGCGAGCCTGAACGTGAGGAGTTCCGAGAACGGGGCCTCGCCGCCCGTCTCCTCTTCCGGCTGCGCGAACGCCCGCGCCCGTTCCGTAAGGATCTCACCGATTTTTTCGGCGTCGTAAGGCGGCGTCTCCCCGCCGGTGCCGGTCGTGCCGGTCGGAAGAGGGTACTGCGCGGTCTCTTCCCCTGCAAGGAACGCACCGAGATCGTAGATGATGATATCCCCGTCTTCGGTCCGCAGCACGCCGGGAGGAGAGGAGGCGTCGGTTTCCGGCGGGAGTTGCACCCGGCTCTCCTGCACTCCCCGCACCCCGTCCGCCCAGAGGGCCACGCATTCTCGGGAGGGGTGAGCGATGACGAGGACGTCGGTGGGGAGAGGAGGGCGGTCGGGGAGTCCGAGGAGACTCCGGAGCGAGTAGACGGGGACGGCTCTGCCGTGCAGATTCATGATTCCCGTTTCCCCGCGGCGTTTGCCGGTCCCGGGCTGGAGTTCCACCATGCCGACGACCTGCCGGGTCTCGGCGAGGGGGAGAGCACAGGCCAGCCCCTCAACGGTAAAGAACAGAAGATGCGTCATGGCGGATCATCGGATGTTCGAAGATTTGTCCCGGGTGAATAAAAGGTTACGGGGGGCCGTGCCGGTCAGGGTCCGAAGAGGTCGATGCCGGCGTTCGAGGTTCTGACGCTGACGGTCGGGCCCCCGGCGCCGAGCGTTCCCGAGACCGAGGTTCCCGTCGACTCTTCGAGCTGGAGCATAAGATTATGAACCGTTATCCTGCCGTTCGAGGTGGTGGCGGCCACCCGGGCATTCAGATCCTCTGCGAACCTGAGCGTGATGCCGGCGTTGCTCGACGATACCGTCATGTCTCCCCGGATGGCGGGTATTTCGGCGGTTATTGCTCCGTTCGAGGTCGCGAGACCCGTAATCCCTCCGCAGTCCTCCACCGTGATGCCGGCGTTGCTGGTCGTCGCCATGACATAGCCCTCGACGCCCGAGAGTTCGATCCGGCCGTTCGATGAGGTTGCCACAAGATCGCCGCCGGGGGCGCCGTTGACGGTCACCCGGCCGTTCGACGTCAGGAGTTCTGTTTCCGTAACCCGCACTCCCGAGAGTTCTATCCTGCCGTTCGAGCTCTCGACCCTCTGCAGGACGACGGTCGGGGGCAGGGATATCGTGTAGTCGACACTCACCCGCGGGTTGAAGCCGGTGTGCACCGTCTCTACCCGCAGTGGGTCGCCCTCCGTCACCTCGATCTCGACCTTATCGAGTTCGCCCCGGCCGTAGACGGATCGCTTGACCGCCGTGATAAGGACGTCATTCCCCTCGCGGACGGTCACGGCGACGTTTCCGTTGTGATTGATCACGACGATACTGCTCTCAGGCTCCACCGCGACCGTCCGGTCGAACTGCTCCGTCTCCTCGACGCCCGGCACCCCGGTGCATCCGGAAAGAGCGGTGGCGAGGACGACAAGGGCAAGTACCGCGTATACGGTTCGCTGCATGCTCATCCTCTCTGCTTCATAGGAGATTACCCTTATGTCACGACGGCCTTCTCAAACGTCCGCCGGGCAAGGAGATACATCACCGCCGCAAAGACTGCCAGGTACGCGAACGAGGTGAGGACGTCGGTCGTGGTGGAGGTGTAGCGGGCGCCGACGGCGAAGAAATCGCTTCCGAGAGCGAAGTAGCGGATCCCGTTGACCAGGTGGGTCAGGGGGTTGTAGGTCGAGAGCACCTGCAGAAACGCCGGGAACGCCTGGATCGGGTAGAGGGCGTTCGAGACGAAGAAGAGCGGCAGGGTGAGGAGCGTCATGATCCCCTGCAGCCCTTCGGGGCTTTCGAGGCGCATCGAGATGGTGGAGGAGAAGAGCAGGAACCCGAGCGAGAAGGCGCCGACGAACGCGAATATGCCGAGGATCGAGAGGGCGATCCGGGCGGCCGGGTACCCCGGGAAGAACTCCACCCCGAGGAGGAGGCCGAAGGCCATGATGATCGAGACCTGGATGAACGATTTCGTCATCCCCGAGAGGCTGACCCCGAGCATGATATGCGTCCGGGGCATGGGGCTTGCCAGCATCTCCCGCATCAGCCCCCAGTTCTTGTCGAAGAGGAGGCTCATCCCTCCAAAGAGGCTCGTGAAGAGGGTCGTCATCGCGATCACCCCGGCTGCCATGAAGGTGAGGTAATCGAGGGGGATGACGCCCGCCGGGGCCGGGATCGACGATGTGAACCGGTCGAAGTTCGAGGACATCGCGACGCCGAAGAACGCCATCCAGAGCGCCGGCTGCAGGAGCGACGAGAAGAGCTGCGTCCTGAACCTGACGAACCGGATCATCTCCCGCCAGTAGACGGTAAGGAATTCCCATGCCATCCGTTCATGCCCCCGCGTCGCGCAGTTCTCTTCCCGTGTAGTGGACGAAGACGTCGTCCATCGTCGGTTTCTTCAGGTTCACGTTCGAGATGGTGATCCCGGCGTCGCGCACAGCATCGATGATCCGCGGAAGGCAGTGGCTCCCGTCGGCCGAGATCGTGACCGAGAGGCCGCGGGGCGACTCCTTGACCGACCGGATCTCCTCGATCCCCCAAAGAGATTCCCTGGCCGTTCTGTCGTCGTCGGTCTCCAGGTAGACGACGTCCTCGCCGAGGGCGTTCTTCAGTTCGGCCGGGGTTCCGGAGACGACGATCCTGCCGTGGTCGATGATGCTGATCCGGTCGGAGAGCATATCGGCCTCTTCCATGTAGTGCGTCGTCAGAAATATCGTCGTCCCGGCCTCGTTCACCTGCCGGATATAGTCCCAGATCCGCATCCGCGTCTGGGGATCGAGCCCCTGCGTCGGTTCGTCCAGGAAGAGCACCCCGGGCTGAGTCATCAGGCCGCGTGCGATCTGAAGCCGTCGTTTCATGCCGCCGGAGAGGTTCTTCGTCCGTTCGTCCCGTTTGAACTCAAGTTCGACGATCCGGAGCAGATCGTCGATCCGGCGCCGCCGTTCTTCTCGGGGGATGCCGTAGAGCCGGCCGTGGAACTCCATCGTCTCCCGAACAGTGAGATCCCGGTCGAGCACGTCGTCCTGGAAGACGATGCCGATCGCCTTCCTGACCTTTCTGGGCTCCCGTGCGACGTCGTAACCGGCCACCCGCACCGCACCCTTCTGGACGGGGAGGAGGGTTGTCAGGATGTTGATGGTGGTGCTCTTCCCCGCGCCGTTCGGGCCGAGAAACGAGAAGATCTCGCCTTTTTTGACGGTAAAACTGATGCCGCGAACCGCCGTGAAGTCGCCAAACGCATGTTCGAGGTCTCGCACCTCGATGATATCATCTCCTCCCATCGATCGCCATCCGCTCCTTTACCCTTCATGCATGATGCCGTCATATCTCCTTTTCCCTCCCGGGATGCGGCAGCCTTTGCGTGAACCCTGCAATCCCCCGTCCTCCCCCGCCGTCTCTTCGGGGTACCGGCCGGGGCGGCAAATGCATCCCGGCGTCCCTTCGGCGGCCGGGCCGTATAGATATCCTGAAATACCAGAACCGGCCATCCATCCTCGGAGACGCGATGCGCGGCAGCAGTTTGCTGACCTATAACGGCGATGAGCGGGCTCGCTCTGCATATAGCATCGCTCACGGGGCATGCGCACCGGAGCGCGAAGAGCGGGCGGGAGGTGTCCGGTGACCCCGCGCCTCCGGACGATCCTTGCTCTTCTCCTCGGAACACTGGCTCTCACCGTGCCGGCGGGCGCGCTCGTGGTCGAGAACGCCGACCTGACCCCCGCGGAGGTGAACCTCTTCTTTGCGATGCGGGAGTATACCCTGACGTACAACGAGTACGCCGACCGGCTGCCGGGATGGGTGACCGGGCCGTTTGCTGACGAGAAGGTCAACCTCTACGTCATCTCTCCCGACGGCGTGCTGGTCATCGGGATCACGTTTCACGACAAAAAGGTCATCCAGTTCGACGCGAAGGGCTGCCCCGACCCGATCGTCACGGTGACCACCGACGCCGCGACGGCGGAGGAGGTCATGATCTCCGAGCGGCCGTTCGACACCTTCCGCGAGGCGATGCGGAGCGGCACGGCCACGATCGAGGGGAAGAACCTCATCGGCACGCTCCGGACGGGGATGGTTCGGCTCGGGTTCTGGGCGATGGACGTTATCGGGATGTAACAGTCATCCCTTTCGCGGTTTCTCGAATTCTGTTCCGTCGAGGCGTCGTTCCCGGGCAGTGCAGACGAACGGCGCAGTCTCACGCGGAAAAAGGGGGGGCGGACCTGCATCCGGAGAACGTCACAGCCCCACGAGGCGAATACAGGCTCCGATGGTCAGCCCCGACATGGAGGATGTTGCCGAGAGGGCCGCGAGCACGGCGGCGTTCATCATCGGGCCGATCCTGAGCGGGGTGTAAGTCGGGTTGCACTGCAGTCTCCGCACTATCCGAAACGGTTTCGCGGTCGTCGAGATTGGGGGTTTGTACCGTCTGATCCTCACGTAGACACCTCCTTGTGCCGGATAAAGCACTGGCTTGATTGTGGGATCGTTTCACCGGATGATAACTTTTGTGGTTTCGCTCTCCGATCGGCTGGTTACGGGCGCTTCTGAAGCCCTGAAACCCGATTTTCTGCCTCGTTTTGTGGATCCCGGCTCCGATCCGCGACAGGTTTATCAGTTCTCCGGGAGAGGGACTCTTCCGATGCATCGATATGCGAAGCTCCTCCTCTACGGCATGCTTGCGTTCATCGTCTTTGCCGGCATCAGTTTCACCATCGGCGGCCGGGTGAACTGGGTGCTCGCGGCAGCGACGGCGATCGGGGTGATGATCGCTTACTTCTTTGCCGCTCTCCGGGGGGAGAAATGAGCCGGATGGCGACGGGAGTGCGGGCGGAGTGGGAGCACCTCCGGACGGTGGTCGTTCACCGACCGGGGATCGAGATGTTCTTCGGGCTGCTCGAACCGTATGCGGCGCTCTACGAACGGGCGTTCAGCCGCTACGAGGCGCGGCGCGAGCACGACTCTCTCCAGCGCACGCTCAGGGAGGAGTTCGGGGTTCGGGTGCTGCGGCTCAAGGAGACGATCCTCGATGCAGCCGATCGCGACCCGGCGGTGCGTCGGCGGCTCGTTGATCGGGCGCACGAGACCGTCGTCGTCCGGGGCGGCAGGAGGGAAGTGGCGGAGGCCAGGCGGAGCATGGAGCAGAACGCCGATGCCCTGGACTCGCTGCACTTCCTCACCCTCCTGCTCCTGAATCCGGTCATCGACGTGGGCAGGAGGGGTGCCGGCGGCGGGGTGGATGTCCATATCCTTGAGCAGACGCCGCTTGCAAACCTCTACTTCATGCGCGACCAGCAGGCGGCGACCCCCCGCGGCCTCGTCGTCGGCCGGCCGGCAAAGCGGCAGCGGGAAAGGGAGCCCGAGATCACCCGATTCCTCTGGGAGATCCTCGGTATTCCCATCGTCGGGACGGTCGAGGCGCCGGGGACGTTCGAGGGCGGCGACTTCATGCCGATGGGGGAGTTCGCTCTCGTCGGCACCGGGGACCGGACGAACCGTGACGGGGTATCCCGGTTCCTCGGTCTTGCCCCGGGGTTCGACGAGATCGGCATCGTTCACCAGCCGGGCCATCCGCTCATCCCGGGCGACCGGCCCGACCCGATGGTCGACATGCACCTCGACACCTACTTCAACGTCGCGGGAAGCGGGGTGGTGCTCGGTTCAGAGCGGCTCCTCCGGCGGGCACAGGTCGAGGTCCGGCACCGGTCGGAAGGGGGCTACGAGCCTTCCGGCGAGACGACGACCCTCTATGACTACATCCGGTCGAAGGGGTTCTCCGTGATCGATCTCTCTATTCTCGAACAGCTCTCCTACGCCGCAAACGTCCTCTGTGTCCGGGACGGGAGCATCCTCGCGGTGGAGGGGGAACGGGTGATGCGGACGGTGCTCCTTAACCTGGAGCGGAAGGCCGCCCATGACCCGCAGCGCTACGGGCGGCTTTTACGCCACGCGGAGGAGGACTACCGCCGGATAACGAATGAAGGGCGGATCTTCCCGCACAAGCCGGAGTTCTCCCGGCACGGCATCGAGGTCTGCCCGCTGCACCTCGAGAACCTGACGGGGGGCTACGGCGGCCCCCACTGCATGACATGCACGCTGGAGCGGGGGTGACGGGATGCCGGGAAAAGGTGTGGTGATCGCGCTCGGCGGCAACGCCATCCTGCAGCACCGGGAGACGGGGACGGCCGAGGAGCAGTTCGCAAACGTCAGGCAGGCATCGCGGCGTATCGCAGAGATCGTGGCCGAAGGCTACGCCGTCGCCATCACGCACGGGAACGGCCCGCAGGTGGGGGACATCCTCCTCAAGAACGAAATTTCAAAGGATACCCTCCCGCCGATGCCGCTCGACGTCTGCGGGGCGGAGAGCCAGGGGATGATCGGCTACATGCTCCAGCAGTCGATGCAGGAAGCGCTCCAGGAGGCCGGGCTGGATCGCCCGGTTGCGACGGTGCTCACCCAGACCCTGGTCGACGGCGACGACCCTGCGTTTGAGAACCCCGAAAAACCGATCGGCCCGTTCTACACCGCGATGCAGGCGAGGAGGCTGGAGGGGGAGAAGGGCTGGCGCATGGTGCAGGTTCCGGGGCAGGGTTACCGGCGGGTCGTCCCCTCCCCGCGCCCGATCGCCCTCGTGGAGGAGCGGGCGATCGCCCGCCTCGTCTCGGCCGGGGTGATCGTGATCGCCGCGGGCGGGGGCGGCGTCCCGGTGGTCGCGGACGGCGGGGGCAGCCTCCGGGGGGTCGAGGCGGTCGTGGACAAGGACTACACCGCGGCGATCCTCGCCCGGCTCGTCGGTGCCGAGGATCTCCTGATCCTGACCGACGTCGAGCGCGTCGTCTTGAACTACGGGCGGCCCGACCGGCAGGAGATCGACGAGATGACGGTTCGCGAGGCGCAGAGCCACCTCGCGGCGGGGCAGTTCCCTCCCGGGACGATGGGGCCGAAGATCGAGGCGGCCGTCGGGTTCCTCGAAGCTGGAGGGAAGCGGGTGATAGTCGCATCGCTGAAAGACGCCTCCAGGGCGCTTGCCGGGCGGGCCGGAACCCGGCTTCGCCCGTGACCGGTCACCCTCCCCAACGCTTATATACCACGTTCTCGAATTCCCCGCGGTGATAAGGATATGGCGGATAACTTCTGGACAGGAGTCATCGTCGGGTGGCTCGTGGGGCTTATTCTCGGCTTCCTGCTGCCGGTCATCGGACCGTTGATCGGCGGGTTCGTTGCCGGCTGGATGGTCAGAGGCGGGATAGGGAACGGTGCAAAGGCCGGACTGCTTGCCGGCATCCTCGGCGCCATCGTCATCGCGGTGCTGCTTCTCATCGGCGGCACGGTTCTCCTCGGGGCGTTCGGGTTCATCACGGGCCTCGGAACGTCGCTCGTCATCATCGTGATGGCGTTCGTCTACCAGGGCCTTCTCTCCCTGCTCGGCGGCGTCATTGCCGGGGCGATCCGGCGGTAATCGGAGGTCGAACGCCGGGGTCTTCCCCCGGAACATCTTATTTCGGAGGCGCGCTTGGCGAAACAGCACAGTCCCTACTGGCTTTCTCCGCTTGTAGGCATCATATTCATGCTCTTCATCAGCCCGTTCTTTCCGGTAGGGGGCCCGATCGTCGGGGGGATCATCGGCGGCTACCTCGGGCCCCCGGGGGCGGCTCGGGGCGCGCTCGGCGGACTTATCGGCGGGCTCGTCGTCGCCGCGATCTTCTCGGTCGTCGCCGTCGTCGGGGGGACAGCGCTCCTCGGCCCAATCGGGGCCCTCATCGGCCTCGGGATCGCCGCCCTCCTCTTCGCCCTCGCCCTCTACTTCGGCATCCTCGGCGCCGTCGGCGGTGCAATCGGCGGGGCGCTGAAAGCGTGGATGGTATCGCGTCGCAGGGTTACGGGATGATATCCCCGAGCCCCTCCTGGAGCCTCACCGCGATCCGGGAGCGGCACATCCAGAGGTATGCGGCGACCGCCGCAACCTCGACGATGACGACGTACGCGACGATGTGCCCGATCGATACGTCGTAGAGGACACCCATCACGGCGCTCCCCACGAACCACGCCGTCCCGAAGACCGCGGTCACGCTCCCGTAGACCCTCCCCCTTCGGTCGGTCGTCGTGGACTCTGCTATCGACGCCCGGAGAACGGGCTCGAAGATCCCGATCCCGGCCCCCCAGATAAGCGATCCCGCGACGGCGACGGCCGGTTCGGGCGAGAATGCGAGGACGGCCGTCGTGATGCTGAGGGCGGGAATGGCGAGGAGGACGTGGGTGCCGGCCCGGTCGAAGATCCGCCCGACGAGCAGCGCCACGGCGACCGAGACCGTCATCGCGGCGGCGTAGAAGAGGGGTATGGCGGCGTCGGGGACGACCGATTGGGCTTTTAAGTGGAAGGAGATGAGCGGGAAACTGGCAAAACCTGCCATCCCGAGGAATATAAACGCGGCATACGGCACGATCCCGGGCAGATCGTCCCCCTCCGCCTTTCCTTCCCCCTCTTCTTCGAGGCATCCCGGCCTCGGCACCTCCGACCGGCCGAGGAAGAGTGCGATTGGAACGCCGGCGAGAGGGATCCCGAGCAGGAGGAATCCCTGAGCGTATCCGCCGGTGACGGCCAGGGCGGCGGCCATGACCAGCGGGCCGGCGACCGCACCGACCTGGTCGAGCGCCTTGTGGACGCCGAATCCCCATCCCCTCCCGACGGCGGTCGTGGCATGGGAGAGGATCGTATCCCGGGCCGGTGTCCGGACGGCTTTTCCTATCCGCTCGGCGATGATGAGGACGGCGGCGTTCTCCCACCGCCCGGCGACGGCGAGGAATGGTATGGCGGCGAGCAGGCTGTAGCCGGCCGTCGCCGCCTTCCAGTAACGGTGATTCCGGCCGACGTAGATGCCGGTGGCCGATCGCAGGGCGTATCCTATGAACTCGCCGGCGCCGGCGACCAGCCCGATGATTGCCGCGCTCCCCCCGAGGAGGAGGAGGTAGGGGCCGGTGACGCTCCTGGCACCGTTCGAGACGAGGCTCCCGAAGAGGCTTGCCGCGCCGAGGAGGAGGATGAGCCGGAGCGAGAGGTCGCGGAGATCCTCCCGGGTCCCCGGGGGAGGGTCGGGCATATCCTCCCGGGTGCTCTTCTCACTAAAGTAGTCCGCGGGCGGCGGCAGTGCCCTTATCTGCGCTCGCCGCGAATATTCTTATCACGCAAACCCGGCGCGGGCTCGGGGCGTTTCAGGAGCACGAGGGATACCGTGGAGCAGGAAGAGAGCGGGCCGTATTCGCGAAGATTCATCCTCATACTGGTCACCGTCGCCACGTTTTTGAACCCCTTCACGGGCTCCGCGATCAACCTCGCTCTCCCCGCAATCGGCGGGGAGTTCTCCGCCGACGCCGCCACGCTTGCCTGGGTCACGAGCGCCTATCTCCTCGCGTCAGTCATCTTCCTCCTCCCGGCGGGGAGGCTTGGGGACTCGCAGGGAAAGGTCAGGGTCTTTTTAGCCGGGATCGTGGTCTACACCGCCGGCTCCCTCCTCACCATCTTCACGCCCACGATGGACCTCCTCCTCGTCTTCCGGTTCATCCAGGGGATGGGCGGCGCCATGATCTACGCAAACAGCGTGGCCCTGATCACCCACCTCTACCCGCCCGGCGAGCGGGGCTATGCGATCGGGCTGAATACGACGGCAGTCTACGCCGGGCTCTCGCTTGGGCCGTTCCTCGGGGGCGCCCTGACCCAGTTCCTCGGCTGGCGGAGCATCTTCATCGTGACCGCGCTCCTCGCCGTCCCGGTCCTCTTCTACGCCGGGAAGTTCCCGGCGTTCTTAAACGAGCGGCAGCGGGAGCACTTCGACGTCGCGGGTCTGGTTCTCTCCTCCGCCCTGATCCTCTGCCTCTTCCTGGGCCTGGCCTGGGTGACCACCCCGACCGGCGCAACGCTCCTCGCGGTAGCCCTGGTGCTCGGAGCGATCTTCTTCCGGGTGGAGCGGAGCCGCCAAAACCCGCTTCTCCCGGTCACGCTGCTTGAGAAGAACCGGGTTTTTGCCGCCTCGAACGCCGCCGCCCTGATCAACTACAGCGCCACGTTCGCGGTCGGGTTCCTCCTCTCCCTCTACCTCCAGTACATCCGGGGCTACGAACCCGTCGCCGCGGGCACCCTGCTTCTCCTTCAACCGATCGTCCAGGTCTTCGTCGCCCCGACGGCGGGCCGCCTGGCCGACCGGATGCAGCCCGGGCTCGTCGCTTCGGCAGGGATGGCGATTACGGCCGTGGGCCTCTTCGGCTTCTCCCTGCTTGACGAAACGACGCCGATCGCCGCGATCCTCGCGCTCCTGGTGCTGCTGGGCGTGGGGCTCGGGATCTTCTCGTCCCCGAACACCACCGCCATCATGGGCTGTGTGGAGAAACGCTACTACGGGAGCGCGTCGGCAATGGTGGCGATGATGCGGTCGCTCGGGATGATGCTGAGCATGGGAGCGGTTCTCGTGGTCTTTGCGGTCATCATGGGATCGACGACCGTTACCCCGGCGATATTCCCGGAGTTCCTGGCGAGCCTGCGGCTAATCTTCCTCGCGTTCGCGGTTCTCTCGGCCTTCGGGGTCTTCCTCTCGCTCCGCAGGAACAAATGCTGACGAAAGGAGCCGAATCCCCGAACGAACCCTCCTGAAACGAAGAGGAAACGTTAAACCTCCCGCCGTCCTGTGATCTCTTTGAGCGGATGGAGATCGTAATCGGGAAGGACGGCGACCACGACGTCGCCGTTGATGCCCAGGAACTGGTCACGGGAAGAACCTGCATCATCGCGCAATCCGGTGCCGGGAAGAGCTGGAGCATTGCGGTCCTCTGCGAGCAACTCCTGCAGGCGCGGGTGGGGTTCTGTCTCATCGATACGGAGGGGGAGTACTCCTCGCTCAGGGACCGGTTCCACCTCCTCTGGATCGGTTCCGGGGACGACTGCGACGTGGATATCGAGCGGGCGAACATCCGGGAACTGATGCAGAACGCGATCTGCTCCCGGACGGCGGTGATCTTCGACGTCTCGGAGACCGATATGCACGAGAAGGTGACGCTCCTCGCCGACGTCCTCTACGATCTCGAGAGCGGGCTCAAAAAACCCTTCCTGCTGATCGTGGAGGAGGCGGACAAGTTCATCCCCCAGTCCGGCGACTCCATCAAGAAGATCGAGGAGATCTCCCGCCGGGGGCGCAAACGCGGGCTCGGCATGCTGGTCGCGACCCAGCGGCCGTCGCTCGTGACGAAGAACGTCCTCTCGCAGTGCAACAACCAGATCATCGGCAAACTCTCGATAGAAAACGACTTAAAAGCCGTCGCCCTCTTCTTTTCGTCCCGTAAAGAGGTCGCTGAACTCGCGGAACTCGAGCCCGGGGAGTTCTTCGTGATGGGCGGCCTCTGCCGCGAGAAGGTGAAGATGCGGTTCCGCGACCGGCTCTGCGAGCACCGCGGGCTGACGCCCCGGCTCGTGGCCGCGCGGCCGGTCGAGCCCGGCAGGCCCGCGAAGCCTTCCCGGGCGGAACCGGTCCGCGCCGAACCCTGCGATCCGGAGGATCTCCCGCAGGAAGAGCCGGCAAACATCCCGCAAGCCGCCGCGAATGCGGTTGTCCCGGTGTTGCTCCGCGAGGAGGCGCTCGATATCGCGAAGGGGAAGCGGAAACGCCGGTACCTGATCCTTGAGCCGGAAGAGCGGATCGTCTCCGGGGAGCGGGTCTATCGGCCGCTCCACCGGGTGGATCTCCGCTACATCGGCGGGTTGCTCCGGAAGGCGACGAAGACGGCGTCGTTCGTCATCGACGGATTTACCGGCTGCATCGTCGAGATGGATCGCGGCCTGAGAGTCCGGCCGGGGTTCTCGGAACTCCTGGGGCTCGATGAGGCCGCGGTGAAGGTCGTTGCCGGGCTTGCGAACGGCGGCTCGACCCTGACCGAGATCGAGGCAGATACCCATCTAGCGCCGGCCGCGGTGAAGAAGGCGATCAAGAGCCTCGCCGGTGCGAAACTCATCACGGAGATGAAGACGGTGGGCGATACGACGGTCTACGTCCCCCTGCTTGCAGCGGACGTCCCTGCGCTCTCCGCCCTCCGTCCTGGATCCGGCGACCTTCCGATGGAGCCCCTTCGCGGGGAGTCCCTCGAGGCAAAGGCCACGGAGTCGTCCCTTCGGACGATCCTCAAAGGGCTCGAACCCACGGCGGAGATCGTCGGATTCGATACGATCTACTACCCGGTCTACCTGATCCGGTTCGCCTCGGAGCGGGGGGAGCGCTCGATCGTTCTCGACGGCTGCACGGGGAAAGAACTTCTCTTTCCGGGCTCGTGACCGGAGTGCTTATCCTCACGCGGGGGCATAGGGGATCGTATGCCCTGCCGCCCCCGTGGCCGGTGGGCGGAGAGGTGAAGAAGCAATGGATTCATACCGCTGCACGCTGTGCGGCTACGTTTACAGTCCTGCTGTCGGCGATTTCGATCATGGCGTCAAGGCCGGAACGGCGTTTGAGGATCTGCCCGAGACCTGGAGATGCCCCCGGTGCGGTGCGCCGAAGAGCCGGTTTAAGAAGGTGTAAGGGAGAGCCGTTCTTGACCGGATTCCGGTCTTCTCTTCTGGCGATGTGCGCCGGTTGGCGCATTGCTCTCTCTTTGTTGCCTGAACCGGAACCTCCCGTGTCCCCCTCCGCGAATCTCCCGCCTCGAAGAGTTATTCGTCCATGACGGCCCTGCCGGCAGGAACTTCATCCCCCGATCTCCTGATCGGAGTACTTATCCCCACGGGGCTACATGGGTGCCGTGCCCCCATCGACGTTGCGGCCGGTCGGGGCGGTGAGGTGAAGGAGATGATGGATTCATACCGGTGCGGACTCTGCGGCTATGTCTACAATCCCAGGGCCGGCGAGCCCGGCCAGGGGATCGAGGCCCGCACAGAGTTTGGAGACCTGCCCGAGAACTGGGCATGCTCCCGGTGCGGTGCGGAGAAGAACCTGTTTCGGAAGGCGTAAGGGGCGGTTCGGGGCCGGCCTCCCCATAACACATCTTCTCTTTTAGGGGTGTGGTCGTACGAGAGCGTTATATGGCGTTCTATTCTCCCGGCCGCACAAACTTCCTCACCCGAACCGGAAGGTCCGGAGCCCCTCCCCGCGGATCTCGCGCCCGGCGAGGTGCTCCATCTCGTGGTCGATCCCGTAGGCGGCGGAGCCCGAGAATTCCATCTCCGCGGCATCGAGGTCTTCGGCCCGGATCGTCCTCTCGAGCGGGTGAACGGTCGCCCTGATGACCCGGCGGGCGCCGAGCCGTACCCGGTAGGGCCGTTTTACGAGCAGCCGCGCGGGAGCGCTGCCGCACTTCTCCAGCCGGTAGACGGTTCCCTCCCGGTGCAGGAGTACCGGGTCGACGAAGAGGAAGATCTCCTCAAGCGAGTAGCCTATCAGCCGTTCATCATCGTAGACCGTGGTTTTCTTCACCGCCGATATCGCGGTGAGCCCCTCCGCGGCGTAGCTCCAGTCACCCCCGTAACGGAGCGAGAAAAGAAGGGGGACGAGCGCGTCGGCGGGTATCCCGAACTGCTCGGCGAGGGCGGCCTCCCGGGCGGCAAAGACGAGTTCTTCCCGGATATCCTCGGCATCCATCGGCTCGCCCGTGCGCCGGGGGACCGGATAAATACTACCGCTTGAAGACGTGGACCGCGGAGGCCTTGAAGGTGACACTGGCCGGCTCGCCTTCGACGAGGCCCAGGCGGGCGACGCTCTGCCGGGTCAGGACGGCGACGAAAAGCAGTCCCGTATCCACGACGACCCGCGAAAACATGCCGTTTCGCCGGATCTCTATCACCGTGCCCGGAAAGGTGTTTGCGGCGCTCGACTCGAACGGCCGGCGGGAGAGGATCACCTCCTCCGGCCGGATGCCGACGCAGACGTCGCCCTCGATCGTGGTGACCGTCCGGACGACGATCTCCCCGAGGTCGATCGCCGCTTCCCCGTTCCGGACGCTTGAAACCCCGCAGTAGACGTTCTCCATGCCGGTGAAGGCGGCGACGAACTCGGTGGTGGGTCTTCGGAAGACCTCGTCCGGGCTGCCCGCCTGGACGATCCTCCCATCCTGCATCACCGCCACCCGGTCGGCGAGGGCGAATATGTCCTCGAAGTGATGGGTGATGTGGATGACCGTCGTGCCGGTCGTCCGGTGGATCGCCTTCAGTTCCCTCCTGAGCCGTTCCCGGGTGACGGTGTCGAGCGCCGAGAGCGGTTCGTCGAGGAGCAGGACGCGGGGCCGGAGGACGAGCGCCCGGGCGATCGCCGCCCGCTGCTGCTCCCCGCCGGAGAGCGTCCCTGTCGTCCGTTCCAGGAGGTGGCCGATCCCGAGGAGGGCCGCGGTCTCCTGCACGCTCTCCCTGATGCGGGCGGATTCGGCCTTCATCTGCTTGAGGCCGAACCCGATATTCTCCCCGACGGTGAGGTGGGGGAAGAGCATGTAGTCCTGGTAGACCATGCCTATCCCCCGGTCTTTCGGATCGGTGCGGGTGATATCACGGCCGTCCAGATCGATCGTTCCGGCGTCCGGGGCGTATATCCCCGCCAGGGTCTCGAGGAGGATGGTCTTTCCCGCGCCGGTCGGCCCGAGGACGACGAAGTATTCGCCGTCGGCGACGGTCAGGTCCACGCCGTCGAGGGCGAAGTCCCCGAGGCGTTTGGCGAGCCCGGCGATCCTGAGCATCTAGAACACCCCCCGTCCGCCGGTGTAGCGTTCGAAGATCGCGAGCGAGATGACCGATATGACGATCAGGATGACGGACGCGGCGACGGCAAGGTCGAGATCCCCCGTCGACATGTTCAGGAAGAGCGCGATGGGGAGGGTCTCGGTCTTCATCCGGGTGGCTCCCGCAAGCATCAGGACGGCGCCGAACTCGCCGATGGACTTCGACCAGGTGATGACCAGGCCCGCGATGAGACCGCTCTTTGCGAGAGGAAGGGTGATCTGGTGGAACGCTCCCCATTCGGTGCACCCGAGCGTCCGGGCGACGTGTTCGTAGCGGGGGTTGATCGTCTCGAAGGCCGACCGGGCGACCCTGACCATGTAGGGCAGGTTGACGAAGAACTGGGCGACGATGATCCCGAGCGGGGTGTAGATGACGTCGAGCCCCCACCCCGAGAGCATCTTCCCGAATGTCGAGGGGCCGTAGAAGATGAGCAGCGCCACGCCCGCAACGAGCGGCGGGAGGGCGAGCGGGATGTTGAAGATCGTGTTCGCCACCCCTCTGCCGGGAAACGAGAGCCGGGCGAGGGAGTAGGCGACCGGTACGGCGGCGACGACGCAGAAGGCGGTGGAGACCGCCGAAGTGACGAGCGAGAGTTCGACGGCAAAGAGGATCTCGGGGGAGAGCAGGCTCTCGATGAGAGCCGGAAGCGGCGGGTAGACCACGAGGCCGGCGATGACGACGAGCATGTAGGCGATCAGGGCGAATGAGACGGCAAGAAAGATCGCCTTGAACGGGGTGAGGCGGGGGAGGGCTGCCCGGCTCGGAAACACGGTTAATCTACCCTGAAGGATGCGCTCTGTTTCTTGATCTGCTCGACGTGCTGCGGTGTCACCCACCCGGAGGCCGCATCGGGGATGCAGTCGAACGCCGGGATGTAGGGTTTGATATCGAGGATCGGTGTCCCGTCCAGGAGGTCGATGCCCTCGACGGCAAGCGTGGCGCCGTCGATCCCGGCAAGCCTGACGACCGATATCCCGAGCATGTTCGGGCGGTTGAAGTGCCGGGTGGCGAAGATGCCGTGCGGCTTGGCGCCGTCGATGAGCGGTCGTTCGGCGATTTCTTCACCGGCGGCCCGGTGGAACCGGTAGATGAGGATGAGGTGGGAGAACCCCCCGAGTGCCGCTAGACCGTCCCGGAATTCGGGGTAGACCTCCACCGTCCCGCGAACGGTGGAGAAGGCCGCCTGGATGGGGGTGGCGGCCGGGTCGGTAAATGGTGTTCTCATGACGGCGACGGCCCTGCAGGGGTACTCCGTGCCGTTCATGGCTCCACCCCCGCGTATGCCGGATCGGGGTAGACGGGGAACCCGTGTTTGGCAAAGATCGCCTTCCCCTCGTCGGAGGTGACGAACTCGACGAACGCCTGAGCGGCGTCAGGCTGCTCCGTGAAGGTGGTCGCCCCTATCGGAACGATGAGAGTGAGCCCGTCTTCCTGCGCCAGATCGATCGTGTCCATCGTCTCGGGGTTTATCAGGTCGAGCGTGAGGAGCGCGGCGTCGGCGGTGCCCATGTTCATCGCCACGACCACCTCGTTGATCGTCGGTGCCCGGAGGACGACGCTTGCTTCGACGGCGTCGAGGATGCCGTGCTTCTCGAAGAGTTTGTCGCCGGCCCTGCCGATCGCGGTGGTGTTCGCGCCGCCGAGCGCGATCTTCAGCCCGGGCCGGGCGAAGTCGTCGACCGAGGTGATGTTCTTCGGGTTTCCTTTCGCGACGGCGATCACCGGGACGTGGTAGGCGGCGTAGCCGGGCTCTCCGACCAGTCCTTTCTCCCGGGCGATCCGGTAGTCGGGCGTTCCGCCGGGCACGAAGGCGTCGCCTTTCCGGGAGAGTTCCATCTGAGTGATGAGCGTACCCGAGCCGGCGAAGGTGTACTCGACGTCGATGCCGTATTTGTCGGCAAATACCTCCCCGATCTCGATCATCGGCTTCTTGAGGCCGGCGCCGGAGTAGACGAGCAGTGTGGCGTCGTCGCCGGCGGCGGTGTTATCCCCGGTGACGGTGGTGCATCCCGCTGCGAAGAGGAGAAGGGCGAGCGTGACCAGTGCTATGGCATTTTTTGACATGGATACCATTCAGTACCCGCTACACTGATATTAAAGTGATTTCTTTTACTTTTGAGTTGATTTAAAATGTTTTACTTGACAACATCCCTGTTTAACCTTGCTGTTCTCAGGGTGGATAGGACCCGGGGAAACGATTATTATCGACTCGTGCGTCCAGACGCTCCTTATGGAAGACCTGTTATCTACTCTGCTGGATATCGAGGAGCGGGCCTGGAAGGCGGCCGACACCCGGGACGTGGAATTCTACCGGGAGTACCTCGCTCCGGAAGCCCTCGTCGTCAGCCCCCGGGGCATCCTGGACCGGGATGGGATCATCCGGGACCTCATGGAGAACCCCAATGAACTGCCGGCGTATGTCATCACGGATCCGAAAGTCGTGCCCCTCGGGGAGGAGGGTGCCGCCCTCGCGTATACCGTCTCCTTCGGTGGGCAGACGATCTTTGTATCGACCGTGTATACACGGAGCGACGGCCGGTGGCGGGCGGCCTTCCACCAGCGGACGCCTGCTTCCCCGGCGACCTGCCCGGCGGATTAACGGCCTTCCGTTTTCGCGGCGACGATCCGGGCGCGGAGATCCCTGGCGGCGGCGGTGACGTCGTCCCGGGCGACGACCGCCGAGATCACCGCGATGCCGTCTGCACCCGCGGCGATGACGTCGGCGACGTTTGCCGCGGTGATCCCCCCGATCGCGACGAGCGGGAGGGATACCGCGGCCTTGATCCCCGAGAGCGTCATAAGCCCGTGCCCCGGGCCTGCGTCGTCCTTCGACCCGGTCGAGAACGTCGGGCTGAGCGCCACGTAGTCGGCACCCGCCGCGGTGGCCCGGACTGCCGCATCGACCGACCCGACCGATGCCCCGATGATGAACCCCGGCGGGGCGAGCCGCCGTGCATGCCCGATGGGCAGATCGCCCTCGCCGAGGTGGACGCCGTCGGCACCGGCTGCGAGGGCGACGTCCATGCGGTCGTTCATGATGAAGAGCGCGCCGGCATCAAGGGTGATCTCGCGGACGGCAACGGCCGCATCGAAGAGCGCCCGTCCCGGGAGAGTCTTGTCGCGGAGCTGGATCACGTCCGCTCCCCCCGCGACGGCCTGCCGGGCAAGCTCCACGTGGGAGCGTCCGCGCCCGATCGCTTCGTCGGTGACTACGTAGAGATCGTATCCCATCAGCGCTCCTCGATCCGTGCCTCCCGGGTAAGGTCGTCGGGGGCGAGCCCGGCAAGTTCGTCGAAGAGAGCAGTCCGGAACGAGTACGGGCCGCGTGCCCCGCAAGCCGCCCGCTCCCCGGCAAGGCCGAAGGCCGCGAGCGCCGCGGCCGACGCGATCGCGTAATCGTCCGCGACCGCGACGAACGCCGCGGTGACCGAGGAGGCCATGCATCCCGTCCCCGAGAGCCGGTCCATCGCGGGGTTGCCGTTTTTGACGAGGTAGACCCTGCTGCCGTCGGTGACGACATCGACCGCCCCCGTCATCGATACCACGGTTCCGGTCGAGCGTGCGCATTCCCACGCCGTCTCGACGGGATCCCCCGTGACTCCGCCGGAGTCCACGCCCCGGACGTTCCCGCCCGTCCCGGCAAGGACGCCGATCTCCCCGGCGTTGCCCTTCAGGACGGCGATATCGAGGATGTCGAGGAGTCTTTTGGCGGTCTCGGTGCGGAACCGGGTCGCCCCAACGCCGACCGGGTCGAGGACGACCGGGATGCCGAGGTCGTTTGCCCGGCGCCCGGCAATCAGCATGGCCTCGACCTGCGTGGCGGAGAGCGTCCCGATGTTCAGGACGAGGGCGCCGGCGGCGGCGACCATCTCGGCGACCTCCTCGGGCGCCTCGGCCATCACCGGGGCGGCCCCGGCAGAGATCGTTATGTTCGCGCAGTCGTTGATCGTGACGCTGTTCGTGATATGATGCACCAGCGGCCGCCCTGATCGCACGGCGGCAAGGAGGCCAGCGGGGATGGTGCCGTTCATGAAGCGTGCCGATGAACTGTTGTTCGTGCTGTCCGGCATAGGTACCTTAGTTGTTCTCCGGGAAATTGCATAAAGCCGGTCGTTGCCGGGTGCGCGTCGGGCCGGATTGCATGCCCGGAGGGGAACTGCTAAAGCGATCTGCACCCTACCGCTGAGAGAGGTGAGGACGATGCTCAGCGTAAACCGCACGGCGATGCCCGCCGTGAGAGAGATGATCGGCCGCCGGGACGAACTCGGGGTGGCGGTTGCAGAGCTGGAGGACGGTGCGACGTGCATCGACTGCGGCGTGCACGTCCCCGGGAGTTACCGGGCGGGCACCCTCTTCGTGGAGATCTGCCTTGCGGGGCTCGCGACGGCGGCGATAACCATGGGCCGGGTCGGCGACGTGCCGGTCCCGTTCCTGCACCTCACCGTGAGCCGTCCTGCTCTCGCGTGCCTGGGGTCGCAGAAGGCGGGATGGGTGCTCAAGGCCGGGAACTACTCCGCGATGGCCTCCGGTCCGGCGCGGGCGCTCTCCTTAAAGCCGAAAAATACCTACAAAATGCTCGGCTACCGCGATACCTCTGAGATCGGCATCCTCGCGCTCGAAGCAGACACCCTGCCCGATGAGGAGGTCACGGGCTTCATCGCGGAGAAGTGCGGCATCGATCCGGAAAACCTCTACGTCCTCGTCGCCCCGACCCGGAGCCTGGTCGGTTCGGTGCAGATCTCCGGGCGGGTCGTCACGGCGACCCTCCACAAACTCGAGGAGAAAAGATACGACGTCCTCCGCATCAGCCACGCGGCGGGCCGATCGCCGATCGCGCCCGTAAAGCGGACCGACATCGAGGCGATGGGGGCGACCAACGACTGCAACATCTACTACGGCTCGGTCTCCCTCGTCGCGGAGGGCTACGATCCTGTCTTTTCGACCCTCCCCTCGCGGACGTCTCCCGACTACGGGAGGCCGTTTGGCCGGGTGCTCGAAGATGCCGGCTACGACTTCCTCAAAATGGACTCGCTGCTTGCCTTCTCGCCGGCGGAGGTCACGGTGAACGATTCGGAGACCGGCGAGGTCCACCATTTCGGTAGCCTGAACGCCGACGTGCTGCTTGAGTCGTTCGGGATGTCCTGAAAAAGAGAGCCGGTCCCCGGATCACTCCGGGGTCGTCTTCTCACGGTAGCGCTCGAGCGCCTTCTCGACGTAAGACGTCATCTGCACGGCGCCGACGACGCAGGCATCGGCGCACTTCCCGCAGCCGACGCAGGTTCCCGGGCACGTTATCCAGGCCTTGTCGATCTTCCTTCCCAGATCCACGAGCTCGATCGAACCGGTCGGGCAGGCCACGACGCAGTCGCCGCACCCCTCGCACGAGAAGGGGATGATCCAGGGGAACTGTTTAGGCATCTTTTTTTCGTCGCTGCTCATCAGACCTCAGTCCCTCTTTCTCGGCACGTCCTTCCAGCGCTGCCGCTCCCAGGCGTCGAGTTCCTCCGGCGGCATGCCGTCGAGCCTCTGCCCGGCCTCGTACCCGGGCTTCGTGCAGTAGAGTTCGGTCAGGCGGACGAGAAGCACCGCTGCCGCGTCAATCCCTTTCTCCGCGTTTGCCTGTGCTGCGACCGTGTCGAAGGCCTCCCCCGACCGGAGGAGTTCCCCGGTTCCCTTGAACTGATACGCAGCACGGATACCCCCCTGGCGCGAGACGCCGAACGCCACTCTGGGGTTCTCCGACAGCACGGGTGCGATCAGATTCGCTTCGTCCTGTGCAAGCGCGAACGCCACCTCATCGTTGGCCGTCGCCTTTGCGTAGCGGCCCAGCACCACGAACGGCACGCCCTCCGGCGTCGCGACGCAGAGGTGGCAGCCCATCGCCTCGATCCAGGCCTTCATTCGCTCTGTAAGGTTTACCGTCATCTCGATCACCCCGTTAGAACCTTCTCTCCCACGTGCCCCGGCTCGATGGAGTAGGCCTCCTCGACGTGCACGACCACGACCCCGCGCTGGACGGCTTTCGGGAAGACGATGTCCGGCGGCACCTCATCCGGCGGCTCGGCCTTGTTCCAGTTCCCCCACTCGTTCAGGATATCCGTCGCGTTCGCGCCGTACCAGTCGAAATCGCGCGGGAACCCGTACTCCATGTCCACGGCCTTACCTTTGAAGACCCACCACCGCCCCTCGTCGAGCGGGTGGCAGATCGTGACCGCGACCTCGGGGTTCTCCTTGATGTTCGCCTTCGTCTTCAAGAGGAACATATCGGCGATCAGGATCTTGTCGTCCATGTGCGTGGCGACGAACCGCATCGCGGCGATGTTCGGGTTGCCGTCCCTGCTCGACGTGCAGAGGTAGATCAGGCTCCCTCCCTTGCCGGGAACCCGCAGGGCTTCTCTCATCTCCTTCGTAAACTTCACCATTCTTCTCACCTCGTCTGGCTACTTCACCGGATACCCGAACGCGGCGGTTCCGGCAGGGCCGAGTTCCTCGCCCAGCGCCTGTTTCACGAGCTGGGTGATGTAAATCGGCTCGATCTCCATCTTCCGGCAGGTCGCCCGCATCACGGAGATGCAGGCCGGGCAGATGAAGACGAGTTCTTCGGCGCCGGCTTCGGCGGCATCGCCGATGTTTTTACGCTGGATATCGACCGCTCGCTCGTGCTGGGTGTGGAAGATTCCGCACCCGCAACAGAGCCGGTCATCTCCCGTGTACGTCCGCTTCTCCTCGACGGACTCTACACCGATCATCCCGAAGATATCGGCGATCCAGTCCGACCAGACCTCGCGGTCCCCGCCTCTCGGCGCGTAGCGCGTCGTGCAGCCGCCCTGCACCGCGACGCTGATCCCGAGCGGATTCCTGATCCGGTCGGGGTGGTCGCGCAGCCAGTTCCTGATGTGCTCGAGGATATGGACCGGCCGGAACGGCACCTCGATCCCCTGCTGCGTCGCGATGGTCGTCGCCACGTTGTAGCAGGCGTCGTGGGTGAAGACGATCTCGTCGACCCCGAACTCTTCGGCCGCTTTCGCGAGATTCTCGATGAACTGCGGAAGGAACTTCAGCGGCCGGGACGCCCGGCCGAGGTGGGTCTCGGTGAACCCGCATGCGTACGGCCCTCCCCCGATGATGGTCGCGTCCTCAAACACCTGTCCCGTGAGGAACTCCGCCTGGGGCACCACCTCGTAGATCCCGCCGGCCGATATCAGCGGGCCGCCCGCTTCCCCCCTCCTGATGACCGTCGCCGGCTTCGTCAGCCAGTCGCTCGACGGCTTTGCGTCCGCGGGAATGCCGAGAACGCCCGTTTCCTCCTGCCGCCGTGCAATGAGATCCCACGGGTCGGCGCCCGTGGGGCAGAAGTCATTGCATGCCGCACAGGTGATGCACTCCTTCAGGATCGGGTGGCGTTCTCCCTCTATCAGGGATTTTATAGCGGTCTTTGCATCGTCCTCTCCATAGGATACGTACGGGCAGCGGACGAGACATTCTCCCTTGCAGCGGGAGAAGTCGCATTTCGATAGATCAAATGCCATCGCAGGTCCCTCGATCTACCCTGTGTCAATACCCTCTCTTTAACGTGGGGTTCCCGGCAAGATGGGTCTCGAACCGATCTCCGCCCTTTTCCGCCGGAGAACCGTTCAGGGGAGCAGATCCGGTGAGCGCCGTGGATCGCTGTGTATCCCTGAGAGGGGCCGAACATGTAAGTATCAATACCACTTTCTGTTAACGCTGTTAACATTATTGTGCGAGCCGTGTTGCATGATCCTGTTCGGGAAGAACACTCGTGTGGGCTCACAATCACTTCGTGACCGGTGGACGGACGATTCCGCCCACTGGAGATGAGGTGTTGAGGGTACGTTATGGCAGAAACAGACAATACAACGAAGGATGCTGGACAGCAGCAGAAAAACCCGTTTGAAAAGGTTGCCGTGAGCGTCAAGCACGTCATCCTGGTGCTGAGCGGAAAGGGGGGCGTCGGGAAGAGCACGGTGGCCGCGAACCTTGCAATGGCGCTTGCGAACCACGGCTACCAGACGGGCCTTCTCGATCTCGATATCCACGGCCCCAACATCCCCAAGATGCTGGGCATCGAGGAGACCAAACTCACGTCGACGAACGGCACGAGGATCGAACCGGTATACGTGGTGCCGGCACTCGGCGTCGTCTCGATGGCGTTTCTCCTGCCGGATAAGAGCACTCCCGTCATCTGGCGCGGCCCCATGAAGATGCAGGTCATCAAACAGTTCCTCACGGATGTTGACTGGGGAGACCTGGACTACCTCGTGGTGGATCTGCCACCGGGCACGGGAGACGAGGCGTTATCGATCATCCAGCTTGCCCCGAACGTTGCCGGTGCCGTTATTGTTACGACGCCGCAGGAGGTTGCCGTACTCGACTCGACAAAGGCCGTAAAATTCGTCGAGAAGATGGGTATCAAGGTTCTCGGGATAGTCGAGAACATGAGTGGGATGGTCTGCCCCCACTGCGGCAAGGAGATCGACCTCTTCGGACAGGGTGGGGGGAAGAAGGCCGCAGGGGATCTCGACGTGCCGTACCTCGGCAATATCCCTCTGGACCCCGATATGCGCAAAGCCGGTGACGAAGGGCGCCCTTTCATCGTCCGGCGTCCGGGAATGGGTGCGGATAACTCCACATGGAGGCACGTGGACGATGTCATGCAGGCGGTTCTCCACAGTATCGGAGAGGCACATTAGGATGCCGGAAGTAGGTGCCGCCAGGAGATGGGGGTGGGCAGGGGCATGAAAAAGTTCCATATAGAACTGACCGGGTTCATCGAGATGGATACCGATCAGGAGCGCGACGCACGGATACTGGCTGAGCGGATTCTTGGGGAGATCCGTTCGGTCTTTTCCGAGCATGGTGCGATACAGAATTGCGGCATCGGGATAGACTCGGTCACGGAGAAGCAGCTCACCCGGCGCTATGGGTAGTCTCTCCGCACGGATCGCGGGAGTCCGGCCGGAGATCACTCCCGGTCGTGCCGCCTGAGGAACGCACGAACTTCGCGCGACTCCACCCATCCCCGATCCAGCTGCCTGATGTACTCGTTGATCCGCTCGACCTGGTCGTGGATGACCGTCGATGTCTTCGTATCGTCGGCCAGGTCGGCCATGCCGAGGATCACCTGCAGGGGCTGGCGTATGTGATCGCCGAGGACGGCGAACTGCTCGATGTTGCGCCCGATCTGCTCGAACGCCTGCCGGTTAAGTTGCTCGCTCTGTTTCCGTTCGGTGACGTCCCTTCCCACCGCCTGGACGCCGACCACCTTCCCGTCCTCCACGATCGGGGATTCGTTCAACTCGACGAAGGCTGTTGTCCCGTTTTTCCGGCGGAACTCGACCTCGAGCCCCTCGATCGATTCGCCTCTCGCCATCTTCTTCTGCCCCTCCTCCCATGCGGCGAGCGATACGGGAGTGACGTAGTCACGGCACTTGCAGCCGATGAGTTCGGCGGGGGTGAAGCCGAGGATCCGGGTCACGGCCGGAGAGATGTAGGTGATCCCCCGGTCATGATAGCAGGTGTAGATCATGTCGAAACTCCGTTGCGCTATCTCGCGGAACTTCTCCTCGCTTTTGCCGAGCGCCTCTTCGGCTGCCTTTCGCTTGATCCCCTGTGCCAGGACGTTCGCGGCCGCCTGAACGAAGTTGATGTCGTCCCGGGTGAACCTGCGCAGGGTCCGGGTATGGGCGCCGAGCACCCCGTACGGCGCCTCGTCACCCTGGATGATGACGCTGATGCCGCTCATGATCTCCTCCCTCCGCAGGAGGGCCGGGCCCCGGAACCGGGTCTCGGCGTCGAAGTCTTCGACGATCACCGGTTCGTGGGAGAGAAGGGTGTATCCCGCCTGGGAATCGGTTCCCCCGTTCACTCTCTCGGTACCGATCCGGACCCCGCTGAACCCCACCGCCGCCTCGAGGATGAAGAGATCCTCATCGGGCAGGTAGCGGAGCACTTTGGCGTACTCGACCCCCAGGCGCTCCGCCACCACCCGGACAACGGCGTCCATCAGCTCGGGAGGCTCCGCCCCTGCAAGAGCGAGTCGGCCGAGATCTGCGATGGCCCCCTGCTGCGCCGCCCGGACGGCAGTGAGCCGTTCGGCCTCTTCTCTCGCGGTGATATCGAGGTTGATCCCCGCCCAGAAGACGATGCTGCCGCTCCCGTCCCGGACAGGAGCCCCCCGGGAGAGGATGGTGTGCTGCTCCCCGTCGACGCCCAGAAGCCTGAGTTCGCGGTTCCACCGGCACCCGGCATCGAGGCACCGTCTCCAGTCCGCACGTGCCGCTGCCGCGTCCTCGAGCCGGATGCATTCCAGCCATCCCTTATCCCGGCATTCTTCCATCGTCCTCCCCACCAGTTCGAGGAACGAGGCGGAGAGATAGAGTACGTTGCCGTCCGGCCCGCATACCCAGAGGCCGTAGGGCACCAGTTCTCCGACGGTGGCAAAGACCGTCTCGACCCCGACCCGTGCCCTCTCCTGACTGCATCCAAAAGTGATCTCCCGGAACCGTGCAAGCCTCTCCCCGGCGCAGGACTCGCCGGAGATCGCCCGGCACGAGAACGAGAAGCGGCGCACCTCGCCGGTGGAGGTTCGCATCCGACAGGTCTCGTGCGCCACCTCCTCCCGGTTCCGGAGCGCTTCGATTATCCTCCCGGCAGAGCCGCTCTCCTCGGAGAGTGGTGCAAGGTGGCGGGCGATGAGGTCGTCTATCTCCATGCCGCGGGCAGCATCATCGCCGATCCCGAACGTCTCCTGAAACGATCGGTTCAGCCGCACAACGGTATTGTCCCGGCCAAGGATGGCGACGGCATCGTTGAGTTCGTCAAAGCAGCGGTACACAGGAGATCTCCATGGTGCGGAATCCCCGGGCGGGGGTGCGCATGTCAACTATTGGATCGGGTCAATAGATATCTTTTTTTGGAAATCTTCCGCGCCCGCAACGGTACCGGTCCTGCAGGCGACAGCCGCGGAGAAGAGGTCTCTGCCGGTGCGGCCCGGCTCATAGTGGGACGGTGTTGCAGAAGATGCAAAAGGCATGCTGCTGCATATCGGGCAGCCATGACCGGTACGATGGCAGGCGTGGAGGCAAACCGGCTGATCTCCAGGCCGCGATCATCGTGAGAAGGATCCCTCTGAGATTGATGATGCCGATCCGGTTTGGTCGGACGAGGCGACGTTCTACCGGAACCTGAACTCTCAAAATGGACGCCGAGGGGGAGATTTGAACTCCCGAGGTGCCGAACACCAGTGGCTTTCGAGGCCACCGCCTTCCCGGACTAGACTACCTCGGCACAGAATCAGCCTAGAGTATTTAGGCTCTACGACTATAATAGTATCGAGATATGCTCTGTCGGTTCACCCTTATCCCGGACGGTCGTGTGCTGGTCTACCGCGGGCAGCCGGGCGACACGTATGAGACCGCCCTCCACTCCTTCGGGCTCAACCCGGATACGGCGCTGATATTCCGCCGCGGACGGAGCGTCCCGCAGGACGAAGAAATAACGGAGGAAGAAGCCGGGATCTTCCTGGCCTCTTCACGCGGGTGACTTATTGTGCGGCCGGTCTTCCGGTCTGGGTGATCATCATATCGTCGACGCGGACAAGGAGCATGGCCGTCTCGGTCGCGCTCTTGATCGCCTGGGTCTTTACCCGCTGCGGTTCGATGACCCCGGCCTCGAACATGTCGACGATCTCGCCGGTGTAGACGTTGAGCCCGGCGTACTTCGCGCCGTCGGCGTGGGCCTTCCGGAGAGCGACGACCTTGTCGATGGTGTCGAACCCGGAGTTCTCCGCGAGCGTCCTCGGGATGACCTCGAATGCGTTCGCAAACGCTTCGATGGCGAGCTGGGCCCGGCCACCGACGGTTGCGGCGTACTCGCGGATGCGGAGTTGCAGTTCGGTCTCGACCGATCCGCCGCCGACGACGAACTTGCCGTCCTCGATGGCATCCTGGATGACCCGGGCTGCGTCGTAGACCGCCCGCTCGAGTTCGTCAAGCAGGAGCTGGGAGGTGCCCCGCAGGAGGATCGTGACGGCCTTCGGGTTTTCGCATCCGGAGATGACCGTCAGGTCGGTGTCGGGGATCTCCTCGGCTGCCTCGGCGTGGCCGAGCGTCTCCTCGGTGAGTTCCTCGGGCTTGTTGACGATACTGCCGCAGAGTGCTCTTGCGGCGAACTTCATGTCGGCCTCTTTCACGTCTTCTACGGCGTAGACGCCGTGCTTGGCCAGGTAGTATTGCACGGCATCGGCGATCCCCTTCTGGCAGAGGACGACATTCGCGCCGGCGGCAACGATCTGGTCGGCGAGTTTCCGGAGGGACTCGCGCTCCTGCTCGGAGAACGCCTTCATCTGGTCGGAGGAGGTGATCTTGATCTTCGACTTCACCTGGGTCTTCGTGATCTCGAGCGGCTGGGCGAGGAGAGCGACTTTAGCGTCCGTGACCGCATCAGGCATCTGCTCGAAGACGCGCTTCTTGTCGATGACGACACCCCGGATCAGCTCGGCGTCGTCCATCGAGTCGCCGACCTGCTTCTTGATCTTGATGTCGTCCTCGTCCACGGTGTAGATGCCCTGTTCGGTCTCGGTCGCGACCTGCCGCACCGCGTCCACCACGATGCTGGATATCTGGTCTTTGATCGCTTCGATGGACTTTCCGGTCATGGCGGTTCCGGCGAGTTTGATGAGGTTATCCCGGTCGTCGGCACTGATGGCGACGGCCAGTTCCTCGAGGATCGAAAGAGCCTTCTCCATGCCGAGCCGGTAGCCGTTCGCGATGATGGTGGGGTGCACCTCCTGTGCGAGCAGCGCCTCCGCCTCTTCCATGAGGGATCCGACGATCACGGTCGCGGTCGTGGTGCCGTCGCCGACCTCGTCGTCCTGGGTCTCCGCAACCTCAACGACCAGCTTACCGCCGGGGTGCTGCACGGACATCTCGTGCAGGATGGTTGCCCCATCGTTCGTGATCACCACGTCACCGCTGGAGCTGACCAGCATCTTGTCCATTCCCCTGGGACCGAGCGTCGTCCTAACGGCGGCCGCAATTGCCTTTGCAGCCATGATATTCGAGCGCTGCGCCTCGAATCCACGAGTGCGCTCAACATTGTCCCGCAAAATAATGATGGGCTGTCCAGCAAGCATTGTATAATCCTCCTTTGCTCGTTAGGTTTGTTCAGAGGTTCTATATAAATCAGTCGATGGGGATCGGCCTTCTCCGGACGTCCGGGCAGAACGGCGGGGATGCATCGCCGTCAGCCATTGCTACGCGCCTTGATACCCCGCACGGAGTGCCGTCCGTTTCGCCGCTCTCGCCGGAGCACGTTTTGGGCGTACCGAAAAAGAAGTGCCGGGTCGTTCACCCGAGCCTCGAGATCACGAAGAGCGAGTGAACCGGAACCCCGTCGACCTCCCGGACGCCCCGCTTGTCGAAGAGCGACCAGACCGCCATCGGCGTGGCCCCGTGCTGCCGGAGGAACGCTATCGTCTCGGAGAGCGTCGTCCCGGTCGTAACGACGTCGTCGACGATGATGCACCGCTGTCCGGTGATCGTGGAGAAGGTGCCCGATAGCGACCCGGTAGGCGTCTCGCTCCGGCTGTGCTTCGCCGGGAGGTAGACCGCGAGTTTCAGCCCCTCCTCCGCGGCGATGAGGGTGGCGAGCGGTGCGCCCGACGGCGCGATGCCGACGACCGTATCGGGAAGGTCGTCGACGGCACGTGCGACGCTTCCTTCCGCCAGGTAGAGGAAGCGTTTGAGCATCATCATCGCCATGTCGTTTAAGAGCATGCCGTGGCTCCCTACCGCCGCCCAGTCGATATGGACGTCTTTCGGGGCTTCCATGCCCTTCTGCTGGGTGAGCAGCCAGGTGACCGTCTCCATCGAGAGACCCAGCTCGTCGGAGATCTGGCCGGGGGTGTGCCCCTCAGCCTGGAGGGCTTTTGCCTTCGTTATCAGCTCTTCGAGCGCGGACATGGAGAAAAGATCTCCGGGTGATTATTTAAGTTTTCTTTTGATTGATGCGCCGCAGATCGGGCAGTCTCCCGGTTCCTTCCAGTACCGGCCGCACCCACTGCACCGGTAGCGCCACCGGATCGGCCGGGCGGGCCGTTGCCTGATACTTTGTGTCTCGATGCCGAGACGGTGGGCGACGTTCTGGACGGCGAAGTCGTCGGTGACCAGGACGGCCGAGAGTTCCAGCGCGAGCGCAAGGATCTCCCGGTCGGTTCCGGAGAGCACCCCGCTATCTCCCGTCCGGAGTGCGGCCGCGTCCACCCGTGCCAGATCTTCCCCGCGCGGCTCCCGGACGGCGAGCCCCGCTGCCATGAGCACCTCGAACCGGCATTTCGCGTGGGTGTCGGCGAGCTCCGCGACGACCGACGAGGTGGTCGCGATCGGCCCCTCGAGGGGGATCTCCGCAAAAAAGACCGAGGCATCGAGGACAAGCGTCATGCACAGAACCTCACGGTGTCGTTCTTCTCGCACCGGATGGCGTACCCGAACTCGGAGAGGAGAGAACTTGCGGTCTTTGCGTGCATCGAGAGGGTATGGGTGCTGTACTCGCCCCCGTAGAGGGCGAGGTAGACGAGGAGCTGGTCGGCGAGGTGGACGTCGACCGTGCCGGGGTTCCGGCACTCTTCGGCGAGGGCCCGTGCCGCCGTCCGGCCCACCTCTTCGGCGGGAAGCCCCCGCCTCCCGAGCGCAACGGCACCTTTCGCACCGCTCCATGCCGTGATCGAACTCCCGACGCTCATCCCGCCCTTGCGGGGGTCGAGGGCGGCGGTGCAGGGAAGATTGAGTTCCCGGTTCAGGTGTTCGCGCGCGGCCGCCGCCTGGCGCTCCGCGACGTGTGCGGGAAGACCTCCCGAACAGGAGACGATCCCGCAGTCTCTCTCCTTCCCTTCCGGAATCGCGATCGGGGCCGGGCGGGACGGCTCCACCCGGACATGCACCCGCCCTCCTCCGCGGGGATAATACCCCCTTTCGAGCACTGTAATCTCGATCGAGGCGCCGGCGTGCCGGAGCACCGGCGCGAAGACCTGCTCCAGATAGTCGATGGTCGGACTCCACGGCACCTCGGTGCCGCCAAAGACCGTGATGCTCCCGCCGGCGGCAAAGGCGACCGGAAGCCACGCCTGGACGATGAGGGGTATGCTCCCGGCGGTGCCGGGATCGATCTCAAGATCCGTCCTCCGGATCCGATCGGGAGCAAACGAGATCTCCCGGCTTCCCGGAAAGAGGCCGGTGCACTCTGCGTTGCAGGCCCCGGCGACTGCCCGGACTGCGGCGATGTGCTGGGGGGCAAGCCCGGGGTTCTTCCGGTTCTCCCGGATCCTCGTCACGGTGACCGGTTCGGCGGAGATCGCCGATAGAGCGACCGCCAGGCGTAGGATCTGCCCGCCCCCCTCGAGGTGTGATCCGTCAACGGTGAGCATCTTCCCTGATCGCGGTGACGATAGCGCTTGCCGCCGATATGAAGCTTGAGGCGTTCTCGTAGGTGTCGCTGGAGACGACCGAAGAGACTCCCGCCGCCCGCAGGCGGGTGTAGGCGCCGCTCGTGAGCACCCCGTGGACGCAGGCCGCGTGGATGGACGCTGCGCCCTGCTCCCGGAGCATGCAGGCGGCGGTCGCGAGGGTCCCGCCGGTGGATATGATATCGTCCACGATCACGGCGTCCCGGCCGGCTGCATCGATGGTCTTCGGGGCGATCCTGACCTCCTCACCCGAGAGCCGGGTCTTTTCGAGGTGGTCGCAGTCCCACCCGCCGACCGCCGCGACGTCGGTCGCAAAGTCGATCGCGCCCTCGTCCGGAGCGAGGATCAGGGGGTTTTTCAGGTGCAGGTCGCCGACGTAGCCGCCGACGGCCGGGGCGATGGTGACGTTCTTTGCCGGGACGCCGAAGTGGTCGAGCACGCCCGGATCGTGGATGTTGACGACGTAGACCCGTTCGACGCCGGCCGAGAGGGCTCGTGCGACCGCCCGGGCACTGATCGGTTCGCCGGGGGAGAAGCGTTTGTCCTGCCGGGAGTAGCCGAGATACGGAATCACCAGCGTGTTCCTCGATTGGTCGGCGGCATCGATCGCGAGAAGGGTCTGCATGAACATATCGTTGTCCACGATGCTGCTGACGATCAGGGTCTCGTCGTCCAGTTCTCTGCACTTAAGATATAGTTCCCCGTCGGGGAACCGGGTGAATTTCGTCTCGACCAGTGAGGCCCCCAGTTTTTCGGCAACGCGGGCTGCGAGAACCTGTGACCGTTCCGTGCTGATTATTCTCATTGAACACCTTTGCTAGAAACTATTTGAACGAGGATGAATAAATTATATAAGTACCAGTGCAGCAAAGAGGTAAACTCGACGATGGATTCGACGCTAACAACAGAAATTCCCAATATCGAGCTCACGAACGATGAACTGGAGGAGACGGACGTCTTTTCCGGCCTTGAGCTGAGCGCATCGTCGGATATCGACGTACCTCCGAATCTCATCGACCAGGTCATCGGCCAGGAGCACGCCGTTGAGGTGATCCGGAAGGCCGCGGTCCAGCGCAGGCACGTGATGATGATCGGCACCCCCGGAACCGGCAAATCGATGCTGGCGAAGGCTATGGCCGAGCTCCTCCCGAAAGAGGAACTGCAGGACATTATGGTCTATCCGAATCCCGAGGACAACAATAATCCCATCATCAGGACAGTCCCTGCCGGCCGCGGCAAGCAGATCGTCAACGCCCACAAGGTGGAGGCGCGAAAGAAGATCCAGATGCGGAGCACCCTCATCATGCTCCTCATCATCGGTATCATCGGCTACGCGATCATCACCTACCAGTGGCTGATGGGCATCATCGCCGCCGCGTTCGTCTTCATGGCGCTGAAGTATTCGATGCCCCGCGAGGAGGCGATGGTGCCGAAGCTCCTGATATCCCACGACACGAACACCACGGCGCCCTTTATCGATGCCACCGGTTCGCACGCGGGTGCTCTGCTCGGCGACGTCCGGCACGACCCCTTCCAGAGCGGCGGGCTTGAGACCCCGTCCCACGACCGGGTCGAGGGAGGGGCGATCCACCGGGCGCACGGGGGCGTACTCTTCATCGATGAGATCAACACCCTCACTCCCCACTCCCAGCAGAACCTGCTGACCGCGCTCCAGGAGGGCACCTTCCCGATCACCGGTCAGAGCGAGCGTTCGAGCGGCGCGATGGTCAGGACGGAGCCGGTTCCCTGCCGGTTCGTGATGATCGCGGCAGGCAACATCGACGCCATCCAGGGGATGCACCCCGCGCTCCGGTCGCGTATCCGGGGCTACGGCTACGAGGTCTACATGCGCGAGACGATGGAGGACACGGCGGAGAACCGGAAGAAGTTCCTCCGGTTCATCGCGCAGGAGGTCAAGAACGACGGGAAGATCCCCCACTTCGACCGGGCCGCCATGCTCGAGGTGCTCCGTGAAGCCCGGCGCCGCTCGAACCGGAAGGGTCACCTGACCCTGAAACTCCGTGACATGGGCGGGCTCATCCGCGTGGCGGGGGACCTCGCCCGGCAGGAAGGTGCGGAGTTCACCACGGCAAAGCACGTTCTCGCCGCGAAATCGGCCTCCCGCTCGATCGAGGACCAGATCTCCGACGAGTACATCCGGCGGAGCCGCGACTACGACATCACCGTCATCGAGGGCACCCGGGTGGGCCGGGTGAACGGGCTTGCGGTGATGGGGAGCGACTCCGGTTCGGTGCTTCCCGTCATGGCCGAGGTGACCCCGAGCCAGGGGGCGAACGGTACGGTCATCGCGACCGGCATGCTGAAAGATATCGCCAAGGAATCGATCACGAACGTCAGTGCCCTCATCAAGAAGTTCACGGGCAAGGACATCCGGAACATGGACATCCACGTCCAGTTCATCGGCACCTACGGCGGTGTCGAGGGTGACTCCGCCTCCGTGACCGTGGCGACGGCGGTGATCAGCGCCATCGAGAACATCCCGGTGCGCCAGGACGTCGCGATGACGGGTTCGCTCTCGGTCAGGGGCGACGTTCTCCCCATCGGCGGGGTCACCTACAAGATCGAGGCGGCGGCAAAAGCAGGTATCAAGAAGGTGATCATCCCGCGGTCGAACCTCGACGACGTCCTCATCGAGGATCGTTACCGCGCGATGGTCGAGGTGGTGCCGGTCGACCACATCGAAGAGGTTCTCCAGAATGCGCTCGTCCCCGAGAACCGGGACGGGTTCCTCTCGAAGCTCCGGAAACTGGCGGTCAACCCGACCGCTCTCTTCGACCCGAACGTCGGGCGTACCGTGGTCTGATAGCCTATGGCTGAAGTACGCTACTATGATATCCGGTGCGTACGCGGCGAGATCACCCTGGTCGATATCGACAACGGGGTGGTCGAGTCCGCGGGCACTTCATTCTTCGACAAAGCCGTGATCCGGGTGCTTGGATCGAAAGGTTGGGGCATCCTCACCCGCGATCACGTCGATATCGATTCGAAACGCGAGGTTGAAAGTCTCGTCGAGGCGGCATCGCGCCTTGCGGCCGTCACGGAGGATCACCTCGACCTTGCCGACGCGCCGCGCGGCGTGCTCCCGGCCCTCCCCCTCAAGGAAGACCCCCGGGATGTCGATCTCGAAGAGAAGACCCGGCTGCTTGCCGGGATCGAGGAGGCGGCACGCGTCTCCGGCGTAGGAAACACCCGGGCGCGCTACACCGAGGGGATCGACGCGGTCAGGTTCCTGGATTCGAGCGGGAACGAGTACTCCTACGAGACCGTCCGGTCCGGGTTCTCGGTCGTTGCCATCGCCTCCCGGGGCGGCGTGATGCAGATGGGGAGCGAACGCGATCACATCGCCACCGGGTTCAACCTCCGGAACAAGCAGGAGTTCGGCCGGAAGGCGGGCGAGGTCGCGGTCTCCCTGCTCGACGCGAAGATCCCGAAGGGCGGGACGAAACGGGCGGTGCTCGACCCGGAGCTTGCGGGCGTCTTCACCCATGAGGCGGTCGGCCACGCGAGCGAGGGCGACCTCGTCCGCGAAGGCGCATCGGTCCTCGGTGGGAAGATCGGCGAACGCATCGGCTGTCCGGGTCTCGTCATCGTCGACGATCCCTCCCTCCCCGAGTTCGGGTTCATCCCCGTGGACGCCGAGGGCGTCGCGGTAGAGCGCACAGAGATCGTCCGCGACGGCATCCTCTCCTCTTACCTCCACAACCGCGAGACCCTCGCGGCGGTCGGGAACGGGGTTCCCGGCCACGCCCGGTCGGAGCACGGGGCGCCGCCGATCGTCCGGATGAGCAACACCTTCATCGAGAACGGCGACGCGACCTACGACGAGATCCTCCAGGAGTGCCGGGACGGTATCCTCCTCATCGGGTCGCGGGGCGGGCAGGTCGATCCCGGCCGCGGCGTCTTCCAGTTCAACGCGGAGTACGGCTACCTCATCGAGGGCGGCGAGAAGGCCGGTATGGTTCGGGACGTCTCGCTCTCGGGGGAGATCCTCTCGACGCTCCATAACATCGTCCTGGTTGGAAACGACCGGAAGATGAGCCCGGGATACTGCGGCAAAGGCGGGCAGAGCGTCCCGGTCAGCGACGGTGCGCCCCATCTGCTGCTCGAGAACGCAACCATCGGGGGGCGGGGCGAATGAACGGCGAAGACCTGATCGAGAAGATTCTCCGTGAGGGCGAACGCCGGGCGGACGAGGTCGAGGTCTTCTACGCCCGGGGGCTGAGCATCGGCACCGAGATCAAGAAGGGGATCCTCGGGAACGCCGAGGAGTCGGAGGCCTGGAGTATGGCCATCCGGACGGTCAAGGACGGGCGGATAGGATCCTCGGCCACGAGCGACCCCGAACGGTGGAAGGAATGCCTGGACGCGGCGCTCGCGAGCGGTCGTCTCGCCACCCCGCAACAGTGGGGCGGGTTCCCGAAGCCGGCCGAACTCGCGGGCACGCCTTCCGCGGCCGACGGCGATCTCGTCGTCGCGGTGGAGGGTGCGGCGAGGATGGTCGGCGACCTCCTCGCCGGCGCCGCGGAGCACCCGGTGGAGGTCGTCGGCGGGGGTGCGGATCTTGCCCGGTCATATCTCGCGGTCGCGAACTCGAGCGGCGTCTTCTACGGTATGGACCGGACGGTGGCGGCGGTCTCCCTCGAGACGATCAGGGAGCAGTCTACGGGCTACGAGTTCGACGCCTCCCCGTTCCTTGCCGATATCGACGCCCGGTCGGTCGGTGAGAGGGCCGCCTCGCTTGCCGCCCGATCTCTCGGGGGCTGCGATATAAAGACCGGCCGCTACGACGTCGTCCTCTCTCCGGTTGCGGCGGCAAGCCTCCTCGGGCAGGTTCTCCTCCCGGCCCTCTCCGGCCGGAACGTGAAGGCCGGCCGGTCGTTCCTTGCGGACAAAGTCGGGGAACAGGTCTTCGACGAGCACCTCTCCGTCTACGACGATCCGTTTGCTCCCGGCCTCGGGAGCACGGCCTTCGATGCGGAGGGGGTTCCGACCCGCCGCCTGGTCTTCGTGGAGCAGGGGGTGCTCCGGCAATTCGCCTACGATCTCAAGACCGGCTACCGCTACGGCGAGGGGAGCACGGGGAGCGCCGTTCGTTCCGGGGGCGAAGGCCCCGGGATCGGCGTGCACAACCTCTTCATCGACGGCCCGCGGGTGAAAGAGCCCGGCGACGAGCGGGCGGTCTGGATCCACGACGTCGTGGGCGCCCATACCGCGAACCCGTTCTCCGGCGACTTCTCGGTCGAGATCTCGAACCCCTTCTGGATGGAGGGCGGGGAGACGGTCGAGCCCATCCGGACGGCGATGCTCTCCGGGAATGTCTTCGAGATGCTCCGGGAACTCGAGGGGCTCGGAAATGACTCAAGACGCGTCGGACGGCTGACGATTCCATCAATACGATTAAATAACCAGCAGATCATTGGTAAATAGATGATGGAAGAGATCCTTGCCATCCTTCTCGCGGTCGCGATAGCCGCGACGCTCTACTACCTCATGAAGAAGGCCATGACGCTCGTCATCAACGCCGTCGCCGGACTCATCACGCTCTGGGCTCTGAATTACTTCGACGTCCTCAGCTGGTTCGGCGCTCCCGACATCCAGATCAACCTGGTGACGATCCTCATCTGCGCCCTCGCCGGGCTGCCGGGCGCCCTGGTTCTGGTCCTGCTTCACCTCGTCGGGATTGCGATCTGAGAGGGCACATTAGATGTTTTCCGGCCGACGGGGCGGCCGCGTCTCAATTTTTGGTCTATTACCGGACAGCTTCGTTATCCATCACAGCGAAAATAGTACCGAAGCGCTGGAAAGCCCCATACAGTGGACCGTGGTGGCAATCGCCACGCACTGCCCCCGCCCCGAGGGGCGGGGAACGACGCTCCGTTAGGAGCGGAGTTGAGGCACCACAGGTGCGGGTGAGGAGGCCGAAGGCCGGGAGGGGTGGGGGTTACAGCCTTATTTTCGGAGTGGGGACAGGGGAGGGGGGAGACCCCCTCCCCGTCAGCCCCACCCCCTGTGGCGATATCCCCTCGAAATCCGTGCCAGGGGTGCACTCTGAGGGCGTTCAAGCTTCTTCAGGCATAAGACTCCTATGGGAGCGAACCCCTCCGAATGTCTGAGGCTCCGAACGCTTGCATGATGCACCTCTCAAGTGTTCGAACTCAGGATGTCCCCAGGACCCGCCCGCCCGCTCCCATGACGCACCCCGGCCGAAACCCTTATCCCCTGCCGCGAGCCTTCTCGAGCCGTGGCCCCGACCCGGGCGGGTGCGCTCTTTGCAGCCGTCATCCTGGCCCTGTATGCGCTTGTCGCCGCGGTGGTCCTGACCGAACCCGCGGACGACCCGTTCAACGTCATAGCGCGTCTTGCCGCCCTGTGGGGGTTCCTCGCCCTCGGCATCGCAACCCTTCTCACGCCGTTCCTCCGGGAGATCATGAAGATCTTCGGGAGATCGTTTCTCTCGGTGCACCACACCTTCGCCGCCGTCGGCCTCCTCCTTCCCACGCTGCACCCGGTGGTCATCGCCATAGGAGCGATGAACCCTGCCGTCTTCATCCCGATCTTCTCCCCGTGGGATCGGTTCTGGGCGCTCGCGGGCCGGCCCGCACTCTACCTCCTCTACATCGCGTTCGCGGGCGTGCTGCTCCGGAAGCGTATCCCGAAGTACTGGCGGTGGGTGCACGGCCTGATGTATGCCGTGCTCCTCTTTGCCGTCGTCCACGGGAACCTGATCGGGACGGACTTTGAGAATCCTATCATATGGGTGCTCTTCAACACGCTCTTCGCTCTCACCGTCGCGGCATTCGTTCTCAAGCGCTGGCGGATGAGGCAGAAGAAGAGGGGGGCGGGTGGGAGCTCTGGTTCTACGGAGCGTCGCTGATCGTGCCTGACGGAGTTTGAGCTCCGCCTGCCCTAGAGGGGCACGCGGCGCCATCGAAAATTGCTGCGCAATTTTCTCGAGCTCCGTTCCTGTCGGAACGTCGCAATTAGAATAGACTTGCCTCTGAGTAGACCACGATCTGGTTCTGGAGGATCTCGAACGGCTTGATCTCCCGGGAATGGGCCGAACGGCGCATCTTCACGACCTCGAGAACCAGGTGCACTTCGGTGAGCCCCGGAGAGCGGACATAACGGAGGAAGACCACCGTATCCGCCAGGTATTCCACGAGGCCGTATCTGCTCCCGTCCCGGTTTACCGGGTCGGTCTCGCTTGTCAGCACGAGCGTGCAGGCCTCATCCCGCATCACCTCGATGAGCCGGAACATCTCCTGCCGCCTGTCGGCCTCGTCCTCGAAGAGCCCCTCGAAGAGAGATATCGGGTCGATGATCACTCGTGAGGCTCCCGTGCTCTCGATGAGAGCGGGGAGCTCGCTCTTGATGCTGCTGACCGCGAGGTTGAAATCGGTCGGATCCAGCCGGAGAAGGTAGAACCGGTCGCCGAAGGCCTCCATGTCCCACCCTTTCTGTGCCATGGTGGCCTGGAGGAGTTCCTCCCGTTCCTCGAGGCTGATGTAGATCACCTTCTCGCCACGGCAGAGTCCATCATATGCGAACTGGAGGGCGAATGATGTCTTTCCGGTGCCGTAGGTGCCGACGATCGCGCAGATGCTCTTCTCGAGAAGTCCCCCCGAGAGCATCGCGTCCAGCCCTTCGACTCCGAAACTCACCCGGCTTATCGTCATGCCACCATCCTGATGTTTCGCACCTCAAATCCCTCCGTCGCCGAGATCGAGACGGCGAACCTCACCAGGTTCTTGGCCTCGAGGCGGGGCATTACCCCCCGGAACTTCTCGAAGTACATAACCCGCTGCCGGCGCTGCGCACCGTTATCCTCCCAGCGAAAGAGGATCGTGGCGTCGACACAATCGGCGATCTCAAGTTCCCGTGATCTGTCCAGGATACCGGACGTGAGTAGAAGATAGATCGTGTTGTTCCGGCGTTTTGCGGCGCGCTGCAGGCCGCGCAGGAAGGCGATGAATGCATGCCAGCGTTTCCCTTCCGTAAGCGGCGGTGCGATATCGGTCAGCGAATCAAGGACGATCAAACTGTTCGCGGGGCACTGGTCGATCGCTCTGGCGAGTTCTGCAAGGATATCCCCGTTTTCCTTGCGCTGCTTCTTCTGCAGGCGTTCCATGATGCTCCCCTCTCCGTACCAGTCGGGAGGAACGATGCTGGCGTCGAAGTAGAGTTCCGAGAGGTCATGGAAGACAATCCCCTCCCCGAGGTGAGCGGTGGGGGCAGGGTTGAACGAAAGGGCGATCTCCTTCAGGATATCCTCCTGCATCCGGGTGAACGTCACGTATGAGATATTCTCCGGGAGCAGGAGATGCTTGCCGTCCACCCCGTTCCGCTTCAGCAGGGAGAGCCGCATGAGCAGTGTCTGGACGAACTCGACGTTGCCGGCCCCGGGTTCCCCGAGGAGCAGCACCGCCGATCCGGGCGGGACACCTCCTTCCAGCACGGGATCGAGCGAGGCGATACCCGTCGGCACCCGTAACAGGAGAGCGTCGTGCATGTATGCATTATTTATATAAGGGATACGATTAAAGCATTCTGGTTTTACGCGAAATCAGGCGAATCTATAACCTTCAGGGGCGTCCTCTCGAAGAAAAAAGCAGATTTATAAGTATTCGCCGCCACATTCCCTATTACCTCAGGCAGTTTCAGGGCGTCGCGACCCGGGATGAGATCTCAAGGCAGATGGGTCACAGAGAAGATGCAGAAATCCGTCAGTAATTCCCGGGTTCCGAAGACCTCTACGAACCTGTTTCCGGTGCGGATGTCGTGATGATATCAGAGAACGATAACCAGACTGCCCGTTTTCTTGACCGCGTTCTCCACTCCTGGAGACGCGGCGGGCCTCCGGGCGAGTATAATCCCGAGGCGCACGGCTTCCTCGTGGAAGGAGTGATCCCTCCGGCCTACGAAGAACTTGACCGCTATTGGGTCACCGAGGGACTCGCGCTCGTCGTGATAGCCCGCAACACAGAGACGAACCAGGTCGAGTATCTCCTCTTCGAGCCGGTGCTCTCGGACTTTGAATACGAGCTCCTTGAGCGGCTCTTTGAGGATCTTCGTGACGTTCTGGTTCTCGACGATCACGACCTTGCCTCCGACCGCCGGACAGTCCTTGCGAGGAAGATACAGGAGCTCCTCGTGGAGTACGGCCTCGCTCTTACCGATACCTCGGTATTCCGGCTCCGCTACTATCTCGAGCGCAACTTCCTCGGCTGGTCGCGTATCGACGCCCTGATGAGAGATCCCGGGATCGAAGATATCTCCTGCGACGGCACGAAGATCTCTCTCTTCCTCTACCACCGGAGGTACCAGAACATCAGGACGAAGATCTCGTTCGATGAGCCGGCCTTAAACTCGCTCGCGATCACCCTCGCCCAGCGTTCGGGCAAGCATGTCTCCATAGGGAGCCCGCTCGTGGATGCGACTCTCCCCGACGGCTCGAGGCTGCAGCTCACCTTCGGCAACGAAGTCACCCCCCGCGGCACGTCGTTTACCATCCGGAAGTTCCGCGAGACCCCGTTTACGCCCGTGGAACTGATCGAATCGAACACCTTCGACATCGACCAGATCGTTTACTTCTGGATGGCGATCGAGAACAACAAGAGTCTGCTCTTTGTCGGCGGCACGGCGTCGGGAAAGACCACCTCGCTCAACGCAGTCGCCCTCTTCATTCCCCCTCTCTCGAAGATCGTCTCCATCGAGGATACCCGGGAGATCACGCTCTACCACGACAACTGGATCGCGAGCGTCACGCGCGATACCGTCTCGGAGGGAACCGGCACCACCGTCATCAAGATGTTCGAGCTCCTCAAGGCCGCGATGCGGCAGCGCCCCGAGTACATCCTGGTCGGGGAGGTCAGGGGGAGCGAAGCCCAGACGCTCTTCCAGGCGATGAATACCGGGCATACGACCTTCTCCACGATGCACGCGAGCGACGTCGACGCGGCAATTCACCGTCTCGGGAGCGAACCACTCAACGTGCCGAGGAACATGCTCCAGGCGCTCGACGTCATATCGGTTCAGGCGCTCACCCACCGGGGGCACGACCGGGTGAGAAGGTGCCGCGAGATCGTCGAGCTCGCCGGGATCGATCCTCTCACCGAGAACTTCCAGGTGAATACGGTCTTCGAGTACGACCCCGTGGCCGACACCTTCTCCTATTCCGGGCGCTCGCGGATCTTTACCGAGATCATGGAGTATCGCGGCTGGAGCCGGAGCCAGCTCGAGGAGGAACTCCGGATCCGGCGAACCGTCCTGCTTGCGATGTTTGAGCAGGGCATCAGGGACTACGAGTCGGTTGCCCGGATCATCCAGGCCTGGACCGTCCAGCGCGATCGCGTGCTCTCCTCCCTTGACGACCTTGGTGAGTTGATCCGGTGATACCCTCTTCCTGCGTGCAGTTCTGCCGTTCCATCCGCCGGAGGGTGGAGGGCGACCCCATGCACTACCGCGATCTCCACAACGACCTCATCGCGGCGAACATGGGGATTACGCTTGACCGCTACCTCCTGCGCACGTTCCTCGCTTCCGGGCTCTTCGGCCTCTTCTGCGCTACAATGGGCTATCTCGCGATGAGTCTCCCCTCGCTTCCACTCTTCCATATCGGGATCTATAACGTCTTCGGCGTCAGTATGCCGGAACTCGTCCTGACCGAGACCGCGGTCACGATTCTCCGGGTTGTTGCGGCAGGGGTCATCTTCGTCCTCGCCACCGATGCAGCCTACCTCTTCTTCCTGTATTACCCGTCCCTCCTCGCGAAGAACCGGGCGACCCGGATCAACCTGCTGCTTCACAACGCCGTCTCCTACATGTATGCCCTGCGCCGGGGCGGCGCGCAGATGGTGACGATATTCCGCTCGATCAGCGAGAACGCGGCGATCTACGGAGAAGTGGTTCACGAGTTCCGGCGAGTTGTCCGGGACACCGACTACTTCGGCTACGACCTGATCACGGCGCTCAGGCACCTGCAGGAGACGACCCCGTCGGAGAAACTGCAGGAGTTTGTCCAGGACCTCATCTCCGTGATCGAGAGCGGTGGAGACGTGCTCACGTTCCTTGAAACCCGGGTGCGGGTGTACCAGGAGGATGCCCGGTTCGAGCAGAAGACCTTCCTCTCCATGCTCCAGATGGCGGCCGAGTCATATGTGGCGCTCTTCGTCGCCGGCCCGCTCTTCATCATCATCGTCATGGTCATCATGGGTTTTGTGAGCAGCGCTCCCGTGCTGCAGCTCTCGATCGTCATCTACCTCCTCGTTCCAATCGGATCGCTCTTCTTCATCCTTGCAATCGATGCCGTCTCGATCAAGACCGAGACGGTCGAGCGGTATACGGAGACAAAATGGCTCCATGAGTTCAGCGACGTCCGGGTCGATAAGCAGGCCGGGAGCGAACCGCTTTTCCGGAGACTGGAGCGCTACGACAGGATGAAGGCGTTCCGATCCTTCCTGCGCCACCCCTTCCAGGCGTTCCTGATCGAACCGAACCGGACGTTTTACGTGACGGTGCCGGTCGCGCTCGCGTACGTCCTTCTCACCCTCCTCGCGACCCCGGCCTATCCCGATGCCGAGATCGTCGTCGACGTGCTGGACGACCACCTGATCGTGGCGCTGCTGATCGTCCTTCTTCCCTTCGGCATCTTTCACCAGTTCTGGAGAAAGAAGGTGACGGAACTTGAGGCGAGCATCCCCGAATTCCTGAACCGTCTCTCCGGGATAAACCAGGTGGGCCTGACACTCGCACAGGCGATCCAGGTTCTCGTAAAGGCCGATCTCGGCGTGCTGACCTACGAGATCAGGAAGATCCAGCGCGACATCGAGTGGGGCGCGAGCGTCCAGGAGGCGCTTGTCAGGTTTGAGGTGCGGATACGCACCCCCACCATAGCCCGGATGGTCACCCTGATCACGACGGCGAGCCGGATGACCGGCGACATCGGCGAGGTGTTGAACATCGCAGCCCGCGATGCAGCGATCTCGGAGAACCTCAAGCGCGAGAGACGGTCTGAGATGTTCATCTACACCGCCATCGTCTACCTGGTCTTCATCGTCTTCCTCTTCGTCGTGGCCGTCATCGATATCCAGTTCCTCTCAGTGCTCGCCGAGATCAATGCCCTCACCGCCGGCGACTCGATCGCCGGCCCGGTGCCTCTCGGGAACACCCCCATCATAACCTTCGAACGCCTCCTCTACCACGGCTGCCTCATCCAGGCGATCTTCTCCGGCCTGATCGCTGGACAGATGGGGGAAGGATCACTCCGGGCGGGCGTCAAACACGCGGCCGTGATGCTCATCATCGCGCTCGTGGTCTTCACCGCCGTCATCTAAGGGCGCGATAGGGTTTTATCCTCTGCCCTCCTCTCTCTCTTCTGGTGATGCCAGATGTGTACAGTCGGTGGACCTGTCGATATCGAGTTCGATGACGATCGGGTGAAGGGCAAGAATTACCGCTGCAAAGAGTGCGGCGAGAAGTTCAAGGGCGTCGGGAAGCGGCCGATGTGCCCGAGCTGCCAGTCCGAAGATGTCGAAGAGATCTGAAGGCGGCGCTTTTGGGGCCTCCCCCGCCGGGGCGGGCGCGACGACCGTCCCCCTCGGCGGCGAACCCCTCCTCATCCGGGGAGAACGCTCTTTTCTGCTCGTGGCGAAAGCCGGCTCACGGTTTACGCTCTGCATCGAGACTCCGGACGACGAGTACTGCCAGGCGGTCGATCCCGAAGATCTGGTCGCCGTCTCGATGCCGGAAGGCGGCCCCGTCGAGCAGGCACGCATGATGCTCGAGCTGGTTCGGCGCTACCATATACCGCTTGTCGTCCTTCCTAAAGATCATCCGGGTTCGCGGAGACTCTCGATGGTCGTCTCGGTCGCCCCGGCGATCCTTTTGGCCTGCGATATCCGGCGCGGAACCCACCCCGAGCAACACCTGCTCTGCTCGTCGGCGGAGTTCTCCGGGCTCTCGCTTGCCGGGATTCCCGGGGGCGTCACGATTGAAAACCTGCCCGCCGGGGTGGAGGTGGAGCATCTGAATGCGGAAAAATCCTCAGCGGACAAACAACAATAAATATATGCTCAATTTCATCAAATATTCATACGCCGTGAGAAGGAGGGTTTGATGAAGACCGATGTCCTGAAAAGCATCAGGGAAACTGAAGAAGAGTATCAGGCGATGATCCGTGATGCGCAGGCTGAGAGGAAGAAAAGCCTCTCGGATGCCGAGCTGGAGGCTGAAAACCTGGTCGTCAAGGCACAAAAAGATGCCGAGGACTACAGGAATCAGCGTCTGGCGGAGGCACGAGCCCAGGCGCAGAACAGATACGCGGAGATTGTCAGGGAGGGCGAAGCGCGCGCAGAGGCGCTGAAAGCATCCGGAAACAAGAACCTTGCGGAAGCCGTAGACTTTGTTGTTACGCGGTTTAAGGAGCATCTGCATGTTAAGGCCTGAACGGATGCGCCGGCTGCTCATCGCGGCTCCGAAGGGTGAGATCGACACCATCATCAGAGAACTTTACCGGTACAATGTCTATCACATCGAGGACTTCGTGCCGGAGAGTTCGCCTGGAGCGCTGTCGATGGGCCACCCGCTTCCGGAGGCGAGCGACGCAGCTTCGGCGCTCATCAAGGTCAGAGCAATTGAAAATGCGTGCGGGATAGACCCCGAGAACGTAGAAGGCAAAACGAAGCTCCCCGCGTCGAAGGTCAGGGAGATGATCCGGACGGATCTGCCCGCTATCCAGACGGAGGCGGAAGGTCTCGTCGGTTCACGATCGAGACTGGAGACGCGGCAGAAGGAGCATGAGCAGCGCGCGAGGGAACTTGAACCGTTTACTGCGGTTCCCCTGGATCTGGAATTCTATCGCGGATATACACGGTTTACCGTCTTTACCGGGCACATAACCCACGACGTCGAGATCGACGTCCCGAACGAGAAGTACTTCTCCGACAAGGTGGCCGGCAACATGATCGTCGTCGTGGTGCAGAACGAGCACCGCGAAGAGGTCGAACGGACTCTCCTCGATGCCGGGTTCCAGGCGATCCCCGTCCCGGAGGAGACCGGGGCGCCGGCCGACCGTATGAAGGCCCACCTGGAAGAGGCCCTGCGGATCGAGGGCGAGGTTGCTGCAATCAATGGAAAGATTGCAGGGATCCGGGAGAGGCATACCGACTTCCTGGTAGCATGCGATGAACTACTCACGGCTGACGTAGAGCGGGCGGAAGCCCCGTTGCGGTTTGCTACCACGGAGGAGACGTTCCTCACCGAAGGATGGATCCCCGAGGGTACCATCGAAGAGGTCAAAGAAGCCCTGGTCCGGGTGACCGGCGGGAAGATTTACCTCGAGGATCTGGAGATCGAGCACCAGGACGAGGTGCCGGTAAAGTACAAAAACCCGGGGTTTGCGCAGCCATCGCAGATGTTCATGGATCTCTACTCCCATCCCCAGTATGCCGAGGTCGATCCGACCCTGATGGTCTCGATCGTCTTTCCGATCTTCTTCGGGATGATCCTCGGTGACGTGGGATACGGTCTGATCCTGCTGGCGCTGTCCCTTGGCCTGCGGAAGTTCTTCAAGGGAGGAGACGGTCGTTTACTCCTGGTTTCGCTGCGAAACGCCAGTATCGTCAGCGTCATCTTCGGGTTGCTGTACAGTGAGATTATCGGCTATGCACTTCCCTGGGCGCCCATCATCTACAGCCGCCACCTCAATATCGGTGGTCACGCATCAGAGCATGGGGCTCAGGTTGCGGAACTGTTGATCGTCTCTATCTGGATCGGCATTCTTCACATCTCGCTTGGGCGTATCCTGGGCATTATCAACGCCAGAAACCTGTATCATGGCAAACATGCCACTCAGGCGATCCTTTCGAACGCCGGGTGGCTCGGTGTCATGTGGGGTATCATCCTGATGATCTGGTCGATGTATGCCATTCCGCTGATGCCGGATCTGTCCGGTCTTCCTGCAGTCGTCATGGGCTTTAATCTCGCGACCGTTATCGGTGCCGTGCTCCTGGTCGGAGGCATCATCGCCATCGCTCAGGAAAACGTACTCGAGATTATCGAGATCCCGACAATCATCAGCCATGTGCTCTCCTATGCACGTCTGGCCGCGGTGGGACTCTCGTCGGTTGCCATCGCGATGGTGGTCAATTACATCGCTATCGAACTGATGATCAGCCCGCAGCTTGAAAATCTCAGCATCGTGGGCGTTGTCATCATCATCGTCGGTATCATCGTCTTCCTCCTCGGACATGTGCTGAACACAGCGCTTGGTATCCTTGGTGGCGGACTGAACGCGATTCGTCTCCACTATGTCGAATTCTTCACCAAGTTCTACAAAGGTGGAGGAAAGAAGTACAATCCATTCGGTATGAAATCAAAGTTTACGGAGGAATAATGAAATGGTAGATGTTGGCACAACTCTTGAAATGGTACAGGCATCGCAGGTTGGTCTCAAGGCAGTCGGCGCAGGTCTCGCAGTAGGCCTTGCAGGCGTCGGTACCGGTCTCGGTGAGATGGGTATCGGTGCGGCGGCCGTCGGTGCAACCGCAGAGAACAGGGACATGTTCGGTCTCGCACTGCTCTTCACGGTCATTCCGGAAACCATCGTCATCTTCGGTCTTGTGGTTGCACTGCTGCTTCTGTTCTGATGGAGTGAACCATGGGACTCGAAGCAGTAGTGAACGAGATCCGGGAGAAAGGGCGAAAGGAGGTCGAGGCGATCCGGGCAGAGACCCGGATCGAAGTCGAGGAGACCCTGAAGGATGCGCAGATTCGCGCCGCAGGGATCAAGACCTCGGCGCAGGAGGAAGCGGATCGGGCAGCCACCCACATCACCAACCAGGAAGCCTCGGCGGCGAACCTCGTCGTCAAGCGGCAGGTCCTGAACGCCCAGAAGACGCTCCTCGATCAGGTTCATTCGGCCTCGCTTACCGCTATCGGTGATCTGCCCGCCGAGTTCCAGGAGAAGGCGCTCACAGCCCTGCTGAAAAGAGCGGTAAAGGAGATCAAGAAGGGCGTCGTCCATGCAAACGAGCGGGATACCCCGGTTGTCGAAGGGATCATCTCCCAGGTGAAGATGCTCTCCGGCTACACCATGGGCGCCCCGGTCGATATTCCCGGCGGCATCATCGTTGAGAGCAACGACGGCGAACTGCAGATCGATTACAGTTACCGCACGTTCCTGGACGAGATCTGGGAATCCGGCCTGAAGGATGCGTCAGATATTCTGTTTACATGAGGAGGGTTCATAAATGGCAGGGGTAAGTAGCGGATCGGCCCAGTACATTTACGCCTGTACCCGCATGCGGGTGCGTAAATCGCTGCTGATACCGCGCGAAGACTATCTCCGGATGCTGAATATGAGCCTGCCTGAGATCGCCCGGTTCATCGGCGAGACCACCTACCGGTCGGAGATCGATGAACTCGGCACCTCCTTCTCCGGAATCAACCTCGTCGAGGTTGCCCTGAGCTGGAACCTCGCCAAGGAGTACCAGAGCATCCTGGAACTGGTTCCGGGAGAACTGAAGCACTTTACCGCCAGTTACCTGCGGCGCTGGGATATCCAGAACGTCGTCACTGTCCTGCGCGGTAAGATGCAGATGATGCCGCCCGGCAAGATCAAGGAGGTCCTGGTTCCGGCCGGCCGACTCGATCGGGTCATTCTCGACCGCCTTATCGCGGAAGAGTCGCCGGAGCGGGTCGCCGAGGCGCTCAAGGGTGAGCGGTTCTACCCCGTCATCGAGCGGGAACTACCTCGCGCGATTGAGACCGGATCGTTTGCTCACCTGGAGAACGAGCTCTACAAGAGTTACTACGCACGGCTCATCGCGGACGCAAAAGAGGGCGTCAAGGGCGGCGATATCTTCCTCAAGTACATCCAGCTTGAGATCGATATCCGCAACATCCAGGACCTCTTCCGGCTACGGGCCGGTGGTGTCCACGAGGATGTCAGGGAACTGTTGATTCCCGGTGGTTCGTTCACGGTGGACGAGTTGCAGCGTCTCTCGGGACTCGAGAACCCGGACGAGTTCATCGACGCCTTAAAACGGCAGGTGAAGATGATCCCGCTCCTGAACACGCTTGAAGAGATCCGGGGCAAGACCGCACTCCACGGGATCGAGGTTGCGCTGACCCGGGTCCAGCTGGACCAGATGGAGCGGATGTCGAAGCGGTATGCGTTTTCGATCCTTCCGATCCTCGTCTACCTGGAGAAGAAGAAGTACGAGGTCGCGAACCTTCGCGCCCTTGCCCGGGGGAAGGAAGCCGGTCTTCCCGGTGAGCGGTTACAGGGCTACCTGGTGATGTAAATGGAGATCGCAGTTGTCGGTACCGGTGAATTTATCCTTGGTTTCAGGCTCGCGGGTGTTCGAAGAACCTACGCGGCCGAGACCGACGAACGACTGGTCGAGCATATCAACCAGGTGCTGGATGACAGGGATGTCGGCATCCTCGTGCTGAAAGGCAGCGACATGGAGCGGATCCCTCTGCGGCTTCGCACCACCCTCGAAAACTCCGTCAAGCCGACGGTTATCGCGATCGGCGGAGATGAGGGCGGCCTGTCGATGAGAGAGAGAATCAAGAGATCGGTGGGTGTTGATCTGTGGAAGTAATGGAGAAAGGAAAAGAGAACAGGGCTCAGGGAGTCCTGAAACGAATTTCAGGGCCGGTCGTCACTGCTGTCGGTCTCGACGCGCACATGTACGACGTGGTGAAGGTCGGCAATGAAGAACTGATGGGGGAGGTCATCAAGATCCAGGGTGAGAACATCATCATCCAGGTCTATGAGGATACCGCCGGCATCAGACCCGGTGAGCCGGTGGGAAATACCGGTCTCTCGCTCGCTGTTGAACTCGGGCCCGGGCTGCTGACCAGTATCTACGACGGGATCCAGCGGCCGCTCGAGGTGCTCGTGGACAAGATGGGCAACTTCATCGAGCGCGGCGTCTCGGCACCCGGCCTCTCCCACGAGAAGAAGTGGGAGTTCGTGCCCACGGTGAAGGAAGGCGATGAAGTCAGGGCCGGCACCGTCATCGGCACCGTCCAGGAGACGAACATCGTCCATAAGATCATGGTTCCCCCGAGAGCGAAGGGCGGCAAGATCAAGAAGATCTCGGGCGGCAGTTTCACGGTCGATGAGACCGTCTGTGTCCTCGAGGACGGCACCGAGATCGCCATGCTCCAGCGCTGGCCGGTTCGTGTGCCCCGCCCCGTGCAGGAGAAGCTGAACCCGGACATCCCGCTGATCACCGGTCAGCGGATTCTGGACGGTCTCTTCCCCATCGCGAAGGGCGGAACGGCGGCCATCCCCGGCCCGTTCGGCAGCGGCAAGACGGTCACCCAGCAGCAGCTTGCGAAGTGGTCGGACGCCGAGATCGTCGTCTACATCGGCTGCGGTGAGCGCGGCAACGAGATGACCGAGGTTCTGACCGAGTTCCCGGAACTCGAGGACCCGAAGACCGGCAAACCGCTCATGGAGCGGACGGTGCTGATCGCGAACACCTCGAACATGCCTGTCGCGGCCCGTGAAGCGTCCGTGTATACGGGCATCACGATCGCCGAGTACTTCCGTGACATGGGCTACGACGTCTCGCTGATGGCCGACTCCACCTCGCGGTGGGCTGAAGCCATGCGTGAGATCTCGAGCCGTCTTGAGGAGATGCCCGGTGAGGAAGGCTACCCCGCGTACCTTGCGGCACGCCTCTCGGAGTTCTATGAGCGTGCGGGACGTGTCATCTCCTTGAACGGTGAGGGCGGTTCCGTCTCCGTCATCGGCGCGGTCTCGCCGCCGGGCGGCGACTTCTCCGAGCCGGTCACCCAGAACACCCTGCGTATCGTCAAGGTCTTCTGGGCACTGGATGCGAAGCTCTCCCAGCGTCGGCACTTCCCGGCGATCAACTGGCTGAACTCTTACTCGCTCTACCTCGACGCACTCAACGAGTGGTACGACAAAGAGGTCTCACCCGAGTGGAACCCGCTCCGGGCCTGGGCGATGGGTGTCCTCCAGAAGGAGGCCGAACTCCAGGAGATTGTCCAGCTGGTCGGTTCCGATGCCCTGCCCGACGAGGAGCAGGTCACCATCGAGGTGGCCAGGATGATCCGTGAGATCTTCCTGCAGCAGAACGCCTACGATGCGGTCGACACGTTCTGTCCGATGTCCAAGCAGTACGACATGATGAAGGCGATCAAGCACTACGCCGACCTCGCGCGTACCGCCCAGGTGGGCGGCGCGACCCCGCAGCAGGTCATCGGCGTCAAGAGCAAGAACGAGCTTCCGCAGATCAAGTTCATCAGGGACTACGAGCCCGAACTCGAGAAGATCATGAAGCAGATGGAAGCTGAATTCGACGCGATGAGGACGGTGTGACCATGAAGGAATACAGAACGGTTGCACAGGTTGCAGGGCCGCTGGTCTTCGTCGAGAAGACGGAGCCGGTCGGCTACAGCGAACTCGTCAACATCGTGACCGCCGACGGCACGGTCAAGCGCGGCCAGGTGCTGGATACGAGCGACGAGATCGTGGTCGTCCAGGTCTTCGAGACCACCGCAGGCATCGGCAGGGACTCGGGCATCCGGTTCACCGGCGAGACGATCAAGATGCCGGTGGGCAAAGACATGCTCGGCCGTATCCTCTCCGGCGGCGGCAAGCCGATCGACGGAGGGCCGGAGATCGTGCCCGAGAAGAGGCTCGAGATCACCGGTGCGGCCATCAATCCCTACGCCCGCTCTTCACCCGAGGATTTCATCCAGACGGGTATCTCGACGATCGACGGGACGAACACCCTCGTCCGCGGTCAGAAACTCCCGATCTTCTCTGCCTCCGGTCTGCCCCACAACGATGTGGCGCTCCAGATCGCCCGGCAGGCGAAGGTGCCCGGTTCGACCGAAGAGTTCGCCGTGGTCTTTGCTGCGATGGGTATCACGCGTGAAGAGGCCAACTACTTCATGGCCGACTTCGAGAAGACCGGCGCTCTCGAGCGTTCGGTCGTCTTCCTGAACCTTGCCGACGACCCGGCCGTCGAGCGGACGATCACGCCGCGTCTCGCGCTCACGACCGCCGAGTACCTGGCGTTCGACCTCGGCTACCACGTGCTGGTCATCCTGACGGATATGACCAACTACTGCGAGGCGCTGCGTCAGATCGGCGCGGCCCGTGAGGAAGTGCCCGGCCGGCGTGGTTACCCCGGCTACATGTACACCGACCTTGCGAGCATCTACGAGCGTGCGGGTATCATCAAGGGTGTCAAGGGCTCGGTGACCCAGATCCCGATCCTGACGATGCCCGGCGACGATATCACCCACCCGATCCCGGACCTGACCGGTTACATCACCGAAGGACAGATCGTGGTCAACCGTGATCTGCACCGGAAGGGTATCTACCCGCCGATCAACGTGCTGCCGTCGCTTTCCCGTCTGATGAACCTCGGTATCGGCGAGGGGCACACCCGCGAGGACCACAAGAAGGTCTCCGACCAGCTCTACGCGGCATACGCGGAGGGTAATGATCTCCGTGGCCTGGTCGCCATCGTCGGGAAAGACGCGCTCTCGGAGCGCGACCGGATGTTCCTCGAGTTCGCCGACCTCTTCGAGGACCGGTTCGTCAGGCAGGGCCTGTATGAAGACCGGTCGATCGAGGAGACGCTCGACCTCGGCTGGGAACTCCTCTCGACGCTGCCCGAAGAGCAGCTCGTCCGTATCGACCGCGAACTGATCCAGAAGTACCACCCGAAGTACCGGAAGAAGGCACAGGGGTAAACGTCCATGGCGCTACGAGATATCAAGCCGACCCGATCCGAGCTGATCAACGTCAAGCGACGGATCAAGCTCTCGGAGCGCGGCTATAACATCCTCAAGATGAAGCGCGATGGGCTGATCCTGGAGTTCTTCAAGGTGCTGCAACAGGCGAAAGACAGCCGTGGCGCACTGCTGGAGCGCTACGAGCACGCAATGGAGATGATCGCCCTCGCGGAGACCGTCGAGGGCGCGATCGGGGTGAAGGCCGCCGCCTTCTCGACGGCGGACGCCCCCGCCATCTCCCTCAAAAGCAAGAACATCATGGGCGTCGTCGTCCCGGAGATAGAGGCGTCTTCCGTCCGGAAGGGCGTGCTCGACCGCGGCTACGGGATGCTCGGCACGTCCGCCGTCATCGACGAGACCGCTGAAGCGTTCGAGGATCTGCTCGAGGCTATCATCGAGGCCGCCGAGATCGAGACGACCATGAAGCGGCTGCTCGACGAGATCGAGAGCACCAAGCGGCGCGTGAATGCGCTCGAGTTCAAGGTGATCCCGGAGCTCTCCGAAGCCAGAGATTTCATCAAGATGCGGCTCGATGAGATGGAGCGTGAGGAGCTCTTCCGCCTGAAAAAGATTAAGGCACGGAGCGCCTGAAGAGAGAGACTGGTGATACCCGGTGGAGATCGGTACGCTCGCAGATACTGGGAAGTTGACGGGAACGGTGATGCTGCGGGTTGATTTCAACTCGCCCATCGATCCCTCCTCAAACCAGATCTTAGACGACAAAAGGTTTCGGGAACACCTGCCGACGGTGCAGGCACTTGAGGACGCACGGCTCGTCGTCCTCACGCACCAGAGCAGGCCCGGCAAGAAGGATTTCACGACGCTTGAGGCGCATGCGGCGAAACTGGAGCGGCTGCTCGGCCGCCCGGTGACGTACGTGGAGGACATCTTCGGGCGGTGCGCCCGGGATGCCATCCGGAGCGCGAAGCGCGGCGACGTCCTGATGCTCGAGAACCTCCGGTTCGCCGCCGAGGAGAACCTGACCCTGAAGCCCGATGAGGCGAAGAAGACTCTTCTCGTCCGGCGGCTGGCGTCGATGGCCGACGTGTACGTCAACGATGCGTTCGGAACGGCACACCGGTCGCAGCCATCGATCGTGGGGCTACCGCTCGTGCTGCCGTCGGTGGCCGGCCTCCTGATGGAGAAGGAGGTCGCGAACCTCTCCCGGGTCTTCACCGGGGCCCCGCGCCCCGTCACCTTCGTCCTTGGGGGGACGAAGGTGGACGACTCGATCGCGGTCGCAGAGAACGTCCTCGCGCGAGGAACGGCCGATCGGGTGATCGTCGTCGGCGTGGTGGGCAACGTCTTCTTGCTTGCGGCGGGACACGATATCGGGCGCCCGTCGGCCCGGCTGATCGACGACCTCGGCTACCGGGCTGAGATCGATAAGGCGAAAGCCCTCCTGGAGTCCTACGCCGACCGGCTCTCTCTGCCGCACTCGGTCGCCGTGCGCGAAGACGGCGAACGGGTCGATTACCCTCTTGACGCCGTCCCGGAGGACGCCCAGGTGCTCGACATCGGGAGCGACTCAATCCGGAGCCTCACGGGGACGATCACGGAATCGGGAACGGTCGTGGTGAACGGGCCGGCGGGACTCTTCGAGGAGGAGCAGTTCGCCGTCGGCACCTTCGAGCTCCTGAGGGCGGCGTCCACCGTGGAGTTCTCGGTGGTGGGCGGCGGACATTCCGGCGCGGCCATCGAGCGGCTCGGTCTCGAGAGCGAGTTTACGCACATCTCTACCGGCGGAGGGGCGGCGATCGAGTTCCTGACCGGGAAGAAGATGCCCGCCATCGAAGCGCTGGAGATGTCCCGCAAGATATTCGGCTGAGGGGTATAGCGCCCCTCCCTTTTCTCTCGATTTCCTCTCCTCTTCCGTTGCGCAGTCACGTGAGGGTGTAGTACCCCCTTATCGGCGGGTCGGGTGAAGTTGCGGATGCTGGGCTGCACGGTGAGCGTTTGCGGTATAATAACGCGAATTAAGCCGTGTACCATCCGGCTGACGATAAAAGTGAGGTGATGTTGACCTTATAGAATGAGGTGGGGGGGCCACACCCGAAAGCCTTGCAGCCCGGCGTAATCTCGCTTGTGGTTGCTGAACGCTGGTTCAGGGGCGCCCGTGCCCCCGAACCGAACCCTTGGCATCGTTGGCGGTGTAGTTGGTTGTGCAGTTGGTTGTGGTGATTGCTGATGGAATTGAATGATTGGTGAATGCTGGGTGTGGTACTTCCCCGCACCAGTATCTATTCTGGCCGATATATATTATTTTCCAATAAATATCTAAACGAATATATGTGCCAAAATAATAATCAGGGTTGCTATAATTCACCGTTAACCGAAATGCCTGCAAGTATTTCAGGAACGTTTTGCGGGAGGGTTTATATACCCGGTCCCCGCGTCGGATCACTCACGAAGGAGGGCTACCCGGGAGCCGACCGGGATGCCGATATCCGCGCCAATCGGGCCACATTTCACCGACATCAGGTAGGCGACGGGGGGAAGGTCGCGGCCGTCGGAGAGCGACTCGTAGTTCGCCATGCCCTTCGCGAGGACGAGCGTCGCGCGGTCAAGTGCATCGGCGAGCGCCGGCGGAGCGAGCTCGCGGTTGAGCCCGAGTTCGGCGATGCCGTCCGTGGTGGGGGTGAGCAGGTCGACCCGGCGGTCGAGACCGAGCGCCGCGGCATCCTCCATCGTCGCGTCGTTTAAGATCGGGGCTCCCCGGACGGCGAACGTGACGTGGGAACCATTCTTCTTGAGATGGTCGGCGAAGAGCGCGTCGAAGACGATCTCGCCGCAGTTGTCGGCGAGGTAGACCACCCGGGAGGTGAGCCTCTCGATCGCGGTGGTGTCGTCGACGGTCAGCCCCGCCGCAAACTCCCGCCGGAAGAACTCGACGAAGTTGTCGGTGACGGTATGCGCCTGTGAACCGTAATCCAGCGTGTTGCCGATGACGGATGCCAGCGCAAGGTCGTGGAACGTAGATAGATCGCCGCGCACCGTCCGGCAGACGATCGCCGCGTCGGCGTTGTTGTCCCTCTTCAACGACCGGTAGGGGTCGGGATCACCGATCATCCGGTAGGCGAGCCGGTGTACCCGGCTCGCGATGACGGGTGCGGGCACCGGATCGGCAGCGATGCGGCTGAGAAGGTCCCGGCACGCATCGACGATCTCGGAGACGCGCAGGGAATCGTCGATGCAGAGCCGGCTCTCGTATTCAACCCGGCTGAGCAGGCAATTCGTGCAGTCTGCAGTCAACCTCATGCTACGAATAATTCTGTCCGGGACAGAGAAAAAATGGTCTGATGGGGCCACTGCGATTTGAACGCAGGTCAGAAGACCCCCAGTCTCCTAGGATGGCCAGGCTACCCTATGGCCCCTTCCCTACTATATATGCTCGAATTACACATATATCTTCGCTTTGGAGGGGAGAGGATAGACCTTCTACCCGCGGACTTTCTTATACTCCTCAACGCTTCGTGTCAGTTGTTCCAGTTCACTGCCGGTGATCTCCATTCTACCACTCAGTGCTTCGACTTCTTTGAGAAGCTGCTGGATGCGCACGTACATCACGTACATGATAAACAGCAGGCAGACGATGGTTACCGAGAGCAGGACTATCATGATTGCGTTAATATCCATAGTTATCATGGTTCCCTCCTGAATAGTGCGCGGGCAAACCGCTCAACAAATCCTTCCTGCACCTTGTGCGGCTCCGCCTCAACGGGGATACCCGCCAGTTTGGCTGCAATTCTTCTGAACGCTTTCGATGATTCGGAACCCGGCGCTCCGACGACGACCGGTGTCTTTGCCGCTGCTGCCCTTCGTACGTTTGCGTCTTCGGGCACCGTATCGATGATCGATACGTCGAGGGTCTTCTCGATCTTTCTCCGGCTCATCTCGGTCTCTTCCAGTATCGCCCGGTTGAGAATAGCTCCCCCGATGGTGCCGCCGACCGTCTCCGTCAGGATCTTGATCTTCAGAGCATCCACGATCGAAGAGATCTCGGGGTTCACGACCAGCAGAACCTCATCTGCTACCGTGAGCGGTATGACCCCATCCGTTCCGATACCGGCGGGTGCATCGAGAAGCAGAAATTCACAACGGTCAGTGAGATCACACATCACGTCCGTGAGCCGTTCTGGATTCGCGTTCTGGAACCCCTGGAGCGAGAGACCACAGGGTACTACCTTGAGGCCGTACGGCCCCTCGTACATTGCATCCCTGATTGACGCTGTCCCTGCCAGAACCTCGTGGAGCGTGATCGGGGTCTCTGCAAGCCCAAGTACCAGTCCGAGGTTGGCCATCCCGACATCCGTGTCAACGATACACGTCTCTCTGCCATGCTGGGCCAATGCTGTTCCCAGGTTTGCGGTGACGGTCGTCTTCCCGGTGCCGCCTTTCCCGGAGGCGATAGTGTAGGCTTTAATCATCCAAAACCGTCTCAAGGATAGATCGTAGTTTTCAAACATAAACTTATTTATTTGCCCCTCTCGCTTGAAGGACATAAATACAGTTTTCGAAGGTGGAGATACTTCTTATTGGGTGAGCCGAACTGGAAACAGTCTTGAATGCCTTCGCGACCTGGTTTCACGGTTATGCCGCGGGGCCGGTCGAGTTGCGGGAAGAGAGATATTTCACTTCAAGGGCGGTGATCCCTGGTTTACATGGTAAAAGCGAGTTAGTAGAGCGATTTGGTGCAATGTAGATTCGATATTCATATATGATGCGACGAAGATATCTCACTGAGATATCTTGGGGTTAGTATGATGAGCCGTCATCCCTTTATGGAAGAGAGTGCCCGGAAGTACATCGATGAGATTCAGTCGGTTGTCGGTGTTACCGCGTGCGCTCTCGTATCCAGTGAGGGCAGAATTTTAGGTAAACACTTCCCGGAAGGCGACATTACATCGTCGCTTTTCGCAGCAATGTGTGCAACTGTCCTCGCGTCGGCGGAGGCGGCTTGCGGCAGCGTCGATGTAGAGCGGCCGACCCTGGTCACCGTTGCCTCAGCCGACGCTACAGTCCTCATCGTGAGTGTCGGGGAAGCCACCCTGATCACGGCGGTGATTGATAGGTCGGCGGATCTCCCAGCAGTACAGAGACAGTTATTGGATATAGCAGCCAGGATCGGAGAGGAGGAGGCATGATGTATACGATATTAGTTGTTGACGACAGCCCCATGATCGTCGATGTTTTTGTTACCATGCTGGAGCGTGGTGGCTATCGGCCGATAACCGCCTTCAGTGGCGAGGAGTGTCTTGAGACCCTGAAGGCGACCCCTCCGGACCTGGTTCTTCTCGACATCATGATGGAGCCGATGGACGGCTGGGAGACGCTTGAGAGGATCAAGACAAACTCCGCAACGCGGGATATCCCCGTCCTCATGCTGACCGCAAAACCCCTCACGCCCGAGGAGGCGAACGAATACGGCCCCTATATCGAGGACTATATCCTCAAGCCCACCACCCATCACCAGCTCTACGAGGCCATCGAGCACGTGCTGGCACGCCGGCACTCCATCGCCACCAACATCGAGCGGGCGCGCGAAGCCGGTGTGGATCAGAAACTCGTCGACGAATATGAACGTCTCGCAAAAAGCGTCGATATCAACCGCCGCCTCTTAAAGATCCTTGAGACCACCTACAGCATCAAGGATGCCCGGGCGGGCATGGGCGAGGACATCACGAGGGCGATCAAGAGCATGGCAGCGAGCATCAAGATTCAGGAAGAACGGTTGAATCAGGTTCGCAACCAGTTTGAGGATCTCTTCGAGGCGCGTTGATCGCCCTCAATCTCCGATTTGATAACTCTCCTCCGGAATAAAAGATGCTAAGCCCGGTCGGGGCTTCCTGCTCCTAGTAACTATCCGCGCGTTCCTGCTTCCCGATATAGACGATCGCGATTGTCAGCACGAGGATCGCCGCGAGTGTCATTCCGATATCGACGGGATCCAGTTGTTCGACTCCAAAGGTCAGCACCCGCCGCACCATTGCGGTGATGCCTGCAATCAGGATCGGCGTCACGAGCACCCTGTTGGTCCGGAAATACGCCGTCACCGTCTCCAGGATCTCGACGATGATGAGGGTCAGAAGGAGCGCGTGCAGGACCCCGAGTATGCCCTGGGTCATATTCTCGGTATGGATGAGCGCCGCTACCTGGAGGATGACGTCGTAGAACGAGAAGATCGCGAGCAGGGAGAGCGAGGCGGCGATGAGCAGGTATATGCTCAGCGTTACCCATGATATGGAGGATATGATCGTATCTGCGCGATTTTTGGTGGGAATCATGGGACACCCTCATCCGGGGGAATACGTATATAACCAGAATGTTCGAGGAGCATTAAACATTCCGATAGGTCTGCAGTGGGTTGATAATTGAAAGGTTTATATCGTTAGACTGCGAATGATATGATACGCCTTCAAGTAAGTTATTTATACTATTCTCGCATTGTAATAATGCTGGATGGCAGTACGCGCGGGGTCTATAGCTCAGTTAGGTAGAGCGCCTGGCTTTTAACCAGGTGGTCGGGGGTTCAAATCCCCTTGGGCCCGTTGCCATGGGCGATGTCTATGGGTTTTAACAAGGTGATGTATCTGATACGCAACTTTTTCGTCGGTGAGGTGTAGGTGATGGGGACTTCACTTGACGTACTCAAACACGAGATGGTTCCGGACCATCAAATTATGGGCGAGGAAGAGGTCACCGACCTCCTTGCGACGTACCATATAACTTTAGAGCAATTGCCGAAGATCTATCACGACGATCCTGCAGTGAAGGCCATAGGGAGCGAAGTCGGGAGCGTCATCCGGATCGTTCGCGACAGTCGTACCGCAGGCAGAGCCGAAGCCTACAGGCTCGTTGTGAAGAGACCGAAGAAATAAATTCAGAGGCCGGGAGCTGATCCATCTGTTAGACAGAAGTGTTTTGTCGAGAGCATATTTTGCGCGTGAGCACGTAGCGCGCCACCAGTTAGACTCTTATAACAACTTCCTCCTGCACAACCTTCAGAAGGTCGTCGATGAACAGCGCGTCATCGAGACCGATATCGAGACCCGGGGGAAAGGGAAGGAAGCTGTATGGGTTGAACTGGGCAAGATCGAGGTGAAAAAACCTCTTGTCCGTGAGGCGGACGGATCGCAGTCCGAACTCTTCCCGAGCGAAGCGCGTCTCAGGAATCTCACCTATGCGGCACCCATTCAACTTGGGATGACGCTTGTGCAGGGCGAAGAAGCGCAGGATCCGATCGTCACCACCATCGGGCAGTTGCCGGTGATGGTGGGTTCGGCCGCCTGCAACCTCTACAACATGAGCGACCCCGAGCGGATCGAGCACGGCGAAGACCCCCTCGATCCCGGCGGCTACTTTGTCGTCAACGGCACGGAACGGGTCCTGATGACGCTCGAGGATCTCGCCTCGAACAAGATCATGACCGAGTTCACCGAGCGCTACAACGAGCGGATCTACGTGGCGAAGGTCTTCTCGCAGTACCGGGGCTACCGCGCGCTCGTGATCGTCGAGCGGAACAGGAAAAACCTGCTTGAAGTCTCGTTCCCCTCGGTCGCCGGGCATCTCCGCTTCGTCGACCTGATGCGGGCGCTGGGGCTCCAGGGTGACCACGACATCGTGGAGGCGGTCTCCACCGATGAGGAGATCCTCACCTTCATGATGCAGAACCTGGAAGAGAGCGAGTGCGACACCGTCGACGACGGTGTCATGTATGTGGGCAAGAAACTCGCCCCCAACCAGACGCGGGACTATCAGCGCAAGCGGGCGGAGTTCGTCCTTGACAACTACCTCCTTCCGCACTTAAACTACCTGATGCCGGTGGGCTTGAAAGAAGAAGACCCCGGATACCGGACGGCAGTCGAGGGTGTCCGCCTTGCAAAGGCGCACTTCCTCGGCCGCATGGCCGAGGCCTGTTTCGACCTGGTGCTTGACCGGCGCCGGATCGACGACAAGGACCACTACTCGAATAAGCGGCTGAAACTTGCCGGCGATCTGATGGAAGACCTCTTCCGGATATCGCTCAATCGTTTGACGCGCGATGTGAAGTACCAGCTCGAGCGGGCCAGCATGCGCCACCGCGACCTCTCGATAGGCACCGCCGTGCGCGCGGACGTCCTGACCGAGCGGCTGCTCCACCCGCTTGCCACCGGGAACTGGGTGGGCGGGCGCACCGGCGTTTCGCAACTCCTCGACCGGGTCGATCACATGGCGGTGCTCTCGCATCTCCGGCGCGTGATCTCCCCGCTCTCCCGCTCGCAGCCCCACTTCGAGGCGCGTGATCTGCACCCCACCCAGTGGGGACGGATCTGCCCGAGTGAGACACCCGAGGGCCCGAACTGTGGACTGGTGAAGAACTTCGCCCAGATGGTCGAGATCAGCAAGGGCGTAATCAACGAAGAGGAAGTGAAGAACATTCTGTACGATATGGGCGTCATCGCCCTCCGGAGAGAGACGACATGAGACAGTCACGTGTCTTCGTTGACGGAGCCCTTATCGGGCTCGTGGATGACCCGCGGGAACTGGTCGAGCGGATGCGCGAGATGCGTCGGCGCGGCGAGATCTCCTCCGAGGTCAACGTATCCTACAAGGAATTCAACAACGACGTCATCATCCATACCGATCGCGGCAGGGCGCGCCGACCACTGATCGTGGTCAAGAACGGTGCTCCGCAGGTGAGCAACGACGACCTCGATCGTCTCCGAAACGGGGAGACGGTCTTCGAGGACGTGGTGCGGAAGGGCGCGATCGAGTTCGTCGACGCCGAAGAGGAGGAAGACCTCTTCATTGCGATCAACGAGGAGGAGCTCACCCCCGAGCACACGCATCTCGAGATCGATCCCTCGCTCATTCTCGGTATCGGCGCGGCGCACGTCCCGTTCCCCGAGCACAACGCCAGTCCCCGTGTCACCATGGGCGCCGGGATGGTCAAGCAGGCGCTCGGCTTTGGAGCAGCGAACATGAAACTCCGGCCCGACACTCGTGGGCACATGCTCCACTACGGCCAGAAGCCGCTCACCTTCACCCAGACCTCGGACGTCATCGGCTCCGACGATCGGCCTGCAGGCCAGAACTTCGTCGTCGCCATCATCTCGTATGAAGGGTTCAATATTGAGGACGCGTTGATCATCAACAAAGCCTCCATCGATCGAGGCCTCGGGCGCTCGCACTTCTTCCGAACCTACGACGGCGAAGAGCGGCGATACCCCGGCGGTCAGGTCGACCGGATCGAGATCCCGGACGAAGAGGTCTCCGGCGCGCACGGTGCCGAGTTCTATGCAAACCTGGACATCGACGGCGTCATCAACCCCGAGACAGTCGTCCACGAGAAGGACGTGCTGATCGGAAAGACTTCTCCGCCCCGGTTCCTCGAAGAGCCTACGAGCGAGCTGATCGCCGTCGAGAAGCGGCGGGACACCTCGGTCACGATGCGGAGCAACGAGCGCGGTATCGTGGACACCGTCATCATCACCGAGGGCGAGAACTCTTCGCGCCTGGTGAAGGTCCGGACCCGCGACCTCCGGGTGCCGGAGATCGGCGACAAGTTCGCGTCCCGGCACGGTCAGAAGGGTGTCATCGGGCTCATCCAGCCCTCGGCGGATATGCCGTTCACCGAATCGGGCATGACGCCCGACCTGATCATCAACCCCCACGCCGTCCCGAGCCGTATGACCATCGGGCATATGCTCGAGATGCTGGGCGGAAAGGTCGGTTCGCTCGAGGGACACCGGATCGACGCGACCGCCTTCCGCGGAGAGCGCGAGACGGGCCTGCGGGGTTCGCTGAAAGAACTCGGATTCGCGCACAACGGTCGCGAAGTCATGTACGACGGCATCACCGGGCGGCAGTTCGCGGCCGATATCTACATCGGCGTCATCTACTACCAGAAACTCTACCACATGGTATCGAGCAAGATGCACGCGCGGTCGCGCGGCCCCGTGCAGGTGCTCACCCGCCAGCCGACCGAAGGACGTGCCCGCGAGGGTGGTCTCCGGTTCGGTGAGATGGAGCGGGACGTGATGATCGGCCACGGTGCGGCCATGGCCTTGAAAGAGCGTCTCCTCGACGAGTCGGACAAGGTGACCCAGTGGGTCTGCGCGAAGTGCGGTATGGTGGCGATGGTTGATAGGAAGAGGAAGGTGACACGATGCCTTGCCTGCGGCGGCGAGACCGATATCTACCCCGTCGAGATGAGTTACGCCTTCAAACTCCTCCTTGACGAGATGAAGAGCATGGGCATTGCTCCCCGCCTGAGACTCGACGATATGGTGTAAGAGAGGGGGCACAATCAAACTATGACCAGTCCAAAACGTGTTGGGAGGATCGAGTTCGGGCTCTTCTCCCCCAAAGAGATCCGCAAGATGAGCGTTCGAAAGATCATCTGGGCGGACACCTACGACGACGACGGGTTTCCCTACCCGCAGGGCCTGATGGACCTGAACCTCGGCGTCATCGACCCCGGCCTCCGGTGCAAGACCTGCGACCAGAAAGCAGCCGACTGCCCGGGCCACTTCGGGCATATCGAACTCGCGAAGCCCGTCATCCACGTCGGGTACACCCGGCTGATCCGGAAACTCCTCCGGGTGAGCTGCAGGTCGTGTTCCCGGCTGCTGATGACGGCCGAAGAGGTCGAGAAGATCGTCGGCCCGGAGGACAGCGAGCTCGCAGGCGAGATCGTCTCTGAAAAGGATATCAAGAAAGAGCGGGTCTGCCCCCACTGCGGGGAGCAGCAGCTCAAGATCAACTTCGAGAAACCCACCACCTTCTCCGAGGTCTTCGTGGAAGATGGGAGAAAGGTCGAGCACAAACTGACCCCGGCCGACATCCGGGCGCGCCTCGAGCGGATCCCGGACGACGATCTCCGGGCTCTCGGGGTCAACCCGGACGTCGCGCGCCCGGAGTGGACGATCCTCACCGTTCTCCCGGTACCGCCGGTAACGATGCGCCCCTCGATCATCCTCGAGAACGGGCAGCGGTCCGAGGACGACCTGACCCACAAACTCGTGGACATCATCAGGATCAATCAGCGGTTCAAGGAGAACCAGGATGCCGGCGCCCCGCAGTTGATCATCGAGGATCTCTGGGAACTCCTGCAGTACCACGTCACCACCTACCTCGACAACGAGGTGGCGGGATGCCCGCCGGCCCGGCACCGGAGCGGTCGGCCCTTAAAGACCCTGTCGCAGCGTCTCAAGGGGAAGGAAGGCCGTTTCCGTGGCTCGCTCTCGGGTAAGCGTGTCAACTTCTCCGCTCGTACGGTCATCTCTCCCGACCCGAATCTCTCGATCGGCGAGGTGGGGATACCGCTCGCCATTGCAAACGAGATGACGCTTCCGATAAGGGTGACCACGTTCAACATCGAGGAGATGCGGCAGTATGTCTTAAACGGCCCCGAGCGTCCCACCATTCGGTCGCCCTGCGGAGCGAACTACGCTATCCGGCCGGACAACCGGAGGATGCGTCTTTCGGACGCGAACCTGGAGACGGTCGCGGAGATGATCGAGCCGGGCTGGACCGTGGAACGGCAGTTAAAGGGTAACGATATCGTCCTCTTCAACCGGCAGCCCTCGCTGCACCGGATGAGCATCATGGCCCACCGGGTCGTCGTGATGGATGGGAAGACGTTCCGGTTGAACCCGGCCGTCTGCCCGCCTTACAACGCCGACTTCGACGGCGACGAGATGAACCTGCATATCCCGCAGACCGAGGAGGCACGGGCCGAGGCCGAGATCCTGGTCTCGGTCTCGTCGAACATCCTCTCGCCGAGGACCGGCGGCCCGATCATCGGGGGTATTCACGACCACATCTCGGGCATCTTCCTCCTGACGCATACCGTCCGCCACTTCAGCAAGGAGGAGACACTCTACCTCACCCAGCACCTGGATATCGAGCACCTGCCCGAGCCGGACAGGGTGGACGAGGACGGCAACCCCCTCTGGACGAACAAGCAGGTCTTCTCGCTCGTTCTCCCCGACAACCTTAACATGGTCTTCCAGGCCTCGTCGTGCCAGAACTGCGAGACCTGCCGGCGCGATATGTGCGAGAACGACGCGTTCGTCCGGGTCGTCAACGGGAACCTGGTCTCCGGAACCATCGACAAGAAAGGGATCGGCGCGTTCGACGGCCAGATCCTGCACCGGATCATCCGGCAGCACGGCATGAAGCGGGCTGCCCGGTTCATCGACGACGTGACCAAACTCTCGATCCGGGGCATCATGCTCGAAGGGTTCTCGTTCGGTATCGATGACGAAGACCTGACCCGAACGGAGTACGGCCAGATCGACGAGGTGCTCGATACCGCCGTCAGCGATGTCGAACGCCGGATCAAGATCTACAACGAGGGGCAGCTCGAACCGATGCCCGGGCGGACGCTTGAAGAGACGCTCGAGATGCAGATCATGCAGGTGCTCGGCAAGGCCCGTGACCGCACCGGTGAGATTGCCGGCCGGCACCTCGGTATAGACAACAGCGCCGTGGTGATGGCGGTCTCCGGTGCCCGTGGATCGATGCTGAACCTGACGCAGATGGCCGGATGTCTCGGACAGCAGTCCGTTCGTGGCGAGCGGATCATGCGTGGCTACGAGGACAGGACGCTGCCGCACTTCCGGCGCAACGATCGCGGTGCCGAGGCGCATGGATTCATCACCAACAGTTACAAGAGCGGTCTCTCCCCTACCGAGTTCTTCTTCCACGCCATTGGTGGGCGTGAAGGTCTCGTGGACACTGCGGTCAGGACGTCGCAGAGCGGGTACCTCCAGCGGCGGATGATCAACGCCCTGCAGGACCTCAAGGTGGCGTACGACGGCACCGTCCGGACGACGGGAGGCCGAATCATCCAGTTCCGCTACGGCGAAGATGGAACCGACCCCGGGAGAAGCAGCTACGGCGCCCCGGTGGACGTGAAGGGTATCATCGAGAGCGTCTTAAAGGAGGAGGTCAAATGAACAGCGATATGGAGCAGCGGATCGATTCCCTCGATCTGCCTTACCGGACGCGGGAGGACCTCAAAGCAACTCTCGAGGACCGTGACGTCACCGATGAGCAGTTCGAGCAGATCCTCGAGATGGTCTTTTCGGAGTATCAGAAGAGCCGGATCGAGCCCTGCGAGGCGGTCGGTGTCGTGGCGGCGCAGTCGATCGGCGAGCCCGGTACCCAGATGACGATGCGTACGTTCCACTACGCGGGTGTGGCCGAGATCAACGTTACTCTTGGTCTCCCCCGCCTGATCGAGATCATGGACGCCCGGCGCGAGCCGAGCACCCCCACGATGGCGGTCCACCTGCTGGACGACTGGGCGTACAACCGCGACCGCGCTCGTGAGGTGAGCTGGCAGATCGAGGCCGCGCCGCTCCACGAGTTCGGGGACATCACCATCGACATGGAGAACATGCAGGTTCTCGTCATGCTGAACAAGGCGGTCTGCGACCGCCGGAAGATCTCAATCGACGAGATTCTTGAGACGGGGCCGAGGAAGATCCGCGAAAAGCGGCACTTCCGGGACTTTGACATCGAAGGAGACCCGAAGGGCGCTTCGCTCACGTTCACTCCGAAGAACCGGGAGAGTTACCAGAACCTCTTCCAGCTCGCGGAGCACGTCCGGCACGTCATCGTCCAGGGTATCGACGATATCGAGCGGGTCGTCGTCAGAAAGGAGGGCGGAGAGTATATCCTTTATACTGAGGGCTCCAACCTAAAAGATGTCTTCGAAGTCGAAGGAGTCGATACCTCCCGCACCCGGAGCAACAACATCAGCGAGATCGCCGATGTGCTCGGTATCGAGGCCGGCCGGAACGCAATCATCCAGGAGGCCTTAAGCACCCTGAACGAACAGGGTATCGGCGTCGATGTCCGTCATATCATGCTCGTCGCGGATATGATGTGCATGGAGGGTGAAGTCAAGCAGATCGGCCGCCACGGTATCGCCGGTGAGAAGGAGAGTGTCCTTTCCCGGGCTGCATTCGAAGTGACGGTCAACCATCTGCTGGATGCTGCAATCGCGAACGAGGTGGACGAACTAAACGGCGTCACCGAGAACGTGATCGTGGGCCAGCCTATCCAGCTTGGCACCGGTGATGTGAAACTCATCGCAAAACCCATAAACCTAAAAATCCAGGAGAAATCATAATGGACTTTAATGCTTCACTACGCAAAGCCGTGAAGACTGGTACCGTGTTCCTCGGGCGAAACAAGACCCGGGAATCCATCGAAGAAGGCAAGGCCAAACTTATCGTGGTGGCCAGGAACAGCCCGGAATCCGTTAAAACTCTGGTGAATGAGACCGATATCCCTGTCTACGTCTACGAAGGCTCGAGCGTCCAGCTCGGGAAAGCCTGCGGCATGCCGTACGTCGTCAGTGCGCTCGCCGTGATCGAGCCAGGCGAATCCGATATCCTGAATGTTGCGAGAGTGTAGACGATGCCACAGGTCACGCTGACTGAGGAGTGCATGCGCCTCATCTCCCAGTTCGAGAGTCTTACCGGCGCAGGCAGCCGCGATTGCATCGTTGATAACCGCAACGAGCGGATCATCTTCGTGATCAATCCCGGCGATATGGGACTTGCTATAGGAAAGAGCGGGTCCAGCATCAAGAAAGCATCCGACGTGATGGGGAAGCGTATCGAGGTCGTGGAATACTCCGCTGACCCGGGCCAGTTCCTCCGGAACTGCTTCCTGCCTGCCCAGGTCACCGACATCGACTTCGACACGAACGAGGAGGATCAGCAGGTTGCCCTTATCGAGGTCCGGGACGAGGACCGGGGCCTTGCCATCGGCAAAGCAGGGAAGAATATCTTCAAGGCAAAAGTTCTCGCACAGCGGCAGCACGACATCGCCGATGTTCAGCTGATGCAGAACGATTCTGCCTGAACACTTTTTTTACCGTAATCCAGTAATATCCCGTGGCGACAGGGAACCGGTTCTTCCGGGGACGATTTGCGGGAGGGTTTTTAGCGCGCTCCTGCCCGGAAATTATTTATATCGGTGTGCACTCCATGAGACTCCCATGAACGGAGTCCTCGCCCGGATAGTGAATCCTGCGCCATCCGCTGCGGAAACGGCGAACAAGGTGCGTGGAGTTGCCGTACGCCCGGGGTGGTGTCGTTGAAAGGATTTTATCTGATCATCGGGGCTCTTGTGCTCTGTATCTGCATGACCGCCCTTCTCACGTTTGCCTTTGCCGGCTCAGACGAGAACGTCACCCCCGGTGCACCGGGCGAGAAGCCTGTCGCCAATAAAATGCCGGTCACGCCTGCGGAGAGCCTGGCGCCTGAAGAGACGGATGAGAAGACCGCAGCACAGAAGGAACCCGAGATGATAGCCGGAGATACCGAGCCTCCAGCCGAAGAGGATCCGGAGCCGGAGACGACTACAACGGCCCTGTCGAATTTCACCGGGGATACGGTTGCAACCGGCAACGCGACCGCCGACGCGGAGACGGAGGATATCCCGACGGAAGAGCCGCTCCAGAACGCAACAAACACCACTGAATCCACCGGAACGGAGACCGGTGTTCTCGTCGACGACTCCGATGACGAGGAGGATGAAAACCCGGTACCGACTCTTGAGCGGTTTGCTCCCCCGCGGCCGAGCGCGACGATGGCGAAAGCGCACTATTTCCCCGATCGCCCGCTTGTCCAGAGCGGCCATCACCTCGTCAACCCCTCCCTGTCGTATACCGGCGGGGAGAATGAGTCCGGGTTGCCCGCCGGAGCCGTCGCGCCGCGCGACGGTCTCTTTGTAAGGGGTATCGGGGTGCTCCTCGACCGGACGCCTGAAGACGTCGCTCTCACCCGGGGCGGGGTGGAGATAGCGAACCTCGACTGGCTTCTCGACACGCCGATGGTTCTAGGCGGCCGGCATCCGCGGGCGGTATTCGAGGGAGAGACGTTCACCGTCACCGTGACGGTCGAGGCGAGGAACGTGACGATCACGGAGGAGAACCCGGCCTACGTCGTCCTGGTTCCGCCCCCGGACGAGACCGGGGTCTACGAGATCACCCGGACACGTGAGTTCCAGACCCTCGGGGACGGAGAACGCGGTGTCTGGGAGTTCTCGGTCGTCACCCGCACCGGAAGGCTGACGCTTGCAAACCTCACCCTTCCCGAGGAGCGGCTGGTCACCAACCTGACGTCGAACCCCAACCTCTTCGCCTTCCAGGCGTACGCGCTTGCCGGCGACCAGGAGGTGCCGTCGGGGGGCTTCTCTGACCCGGTGCTCGCCATCCGGCCCGAAGGCAATGCGGACACGGCGGAGGAGTCTACGCTCCCCGAACTTTACGCGCTTCTGGGCACCGGGGACTCGACGCTCCGCCCGTCGGAGACGATGACCGGGGCATGGGCGCGGGGCGTCGATCACGACACGATCGTCGCCGCGGCGGTCGGGCACCTCGAAACCATGCAGGGTCTCGGCCTTGAAGAGATAGCGGCCATCTATGCCGCCGAAGAGGGTGCCGGGACGGGGCGTTCTGGCGGATCGCAGTCGTCGTTCTTCGACCGGATCCTGGAGTTCTTCCGGGGGTTGTTTGGGTGAGCGACGGGCCGAAGGGCCGGAGCTCGAGAAAACGCGAAGCGTTTTCGAGTGGCGACTTCCCCGTAGGGTGCGACGGGCCGAAGGGCCGGAGCTCGAGAAAACGCGAAGCGTTTTCGAGTGGCGA